>BNJS01000643.1_pt1 | contig 298742 bp, 355 predicted proteins | sample 8540461 | NCBI WGS metagenome assembly BNJS01 (sample SAMD00202454, study PRJDB9452) | human saliva metagenome | isolation source: human saliva | place: Japan
ATTTCAAAGATAGTTTCTAGGTCTGCATTCTTGATATAATCATTGCTCATCCAGTCAAGTTTTTTCTGGTCAAAGGCTGCTGGAGACTTGCTGAGGCGGTTTTCATCGAAAAGTTTAATGAGTTCTTCACGAGAGAAGATTTCATCTTCGCCACCTGGGTTCCAACCAAGAAGAGCAATAAAGTTAAAGACTGCTTCTGGTAAATAACCTTTTTTACGGTAATCTTCGATAAACTGAAGGGTGTTAGTATCGCGTTTAGACAATTTTTTCCCAGTTTCAGAGTTGATAATCAAGGTCATATGACCGAACTCTGGAGCTTTCCAACCAAGGGCTTCATAGACCATAAGCTGTTTTGGTGTATTAGCAATGTGGTCGTCTCCACGGATTACGTGAGAAATCTGCATATCATGGTCATCAATGACAACGGCAAAGTTGTAAGTTGGGTAACCGTCTTTCTTTGGATAACCCAGTCACCGCCGATATTGCCACCTTCAAATTCGATATCACCTTTGACCATATCATGCCACTTGTAGATACCTGACTCATTGACAGCCAAACGAACAGTTGGGATGATTCCTGCTGCTTCACGTTCTGCGATGTAAGCTGCTTTTTCCTCTTCACTCATACCAAGGTATTCATTGATGTAGCGTGGTGTTTCACCAGCCGCTTCTTGGCGTTCGCGTTCAGCTGCCAACTCTTCTTCTGTAACGTAAGATTTGTAGGCTTTTCCTTCAGCTAACAGTTGGTCGATGAATTTTTGATACAAGTCCAAACGCTCAGACTGGCGGTAATTTTCATGTGTTTCTGGGCTTTCATCCCAATCCATACCTAACCAACGAAGGTTTTCAAGCTGTGAACGTTCACCATCCTCGACATGACGTTTACGGTCAGTATCTTCTATACGAATAATAAAAGTTCCACCATGATGACGTGCATACAAATAGTTGAACAATGCTGTACGGGCATTCCCGATGTGTAGTAGTCCTGTTGGACTTGGTGCGTAACGTACGCGGATATCTTTTGACATAGTTTCTCCTATAAAGTCTCTAGGCGTCTGCCTTTTTGCTCTCTATATTATATCACAAGTCTTGGCTGAGTCCAATTTCTATGGATAAAGAGAGTAAAAAGAGTGGACAAACCACTCTTTTCTTCTATTATAGACGTGCGTTAAGTTCTTTGCTCAATTCTTCAAATCCTGGTTTTCCAAGAAGGGCAAACATGTTACGTTTGTAAGCTTCAACACCTGGTTGGTCAAATGGGTTGATAGCATTCAAGTAACCTGAAAGAGCAATAGCCAATTCGAAGAAGTAGATAGTGTAACCAAGAGTGAAAGCGTCTTGCTCTGGAAGAGTCACGTACATGTTTGGTACATCACCATCTGTGTGGGCAAGAAGAACACCATCAGTCGCTTTTTTGTTTACAAAGTCAACATCTTTTCCTTGAAGGTAACCAAGTCCATCAAGGTCTTCTTCCAAAGTAGGAATAATCACGTTTTTACGAGGTTTGTCAACACGAACAACTGTTTCAAACATGATACGAGTTCCTTCTTGGATAAATTGACCAAGTGAGTGCAAGTCAGTTGAGAAGTTAGCTGAAGTTGGGTAGATACCTTTTTGGTCTTTTCCTTCTGATTCACCAGCCAATTGTTTCCACCATTCTGAGAAGTATTGAAGTGATGGCTCGTAGTTTACCAATATTTCAGTTGCATAGCCTTTACGGTAAAGGATGTTACGAACTGCTGCGTATTGGTAAGCTTCGTTTTCAGAGATTTTATCTGAAGTGTAGTCTTTGCGAGCTGCATTCGCACCTTCCATAAGGGCTTTGATGTCAGCTCCTGATGCTGCGATTGGAAGCAAACCAACAGCTGTCAATACTGAGAAGCGTCCACCGATATCATCTGGAACAACAAATGTTTCCCAACCGTTAGCGTCTGCCTCAACCTTAACAGCACCTTTTTGGCGGTCAGTTGTTGCATAGATACGTTTGTTGGCTTCTTCTTGACCGTATTTCTTAATCAAGAGTTCTTTGAAAACACGGAAAGCAATCGCTGGTTCAGTTGTTGTACCTGATTTAGAAATCACGTTTACTGAGAAGTCTTTATCAGCTACGTACTCTACCAAGTCAGCAAGGTAAGTAGATGAGATTGAGTTTCCTGCGTAAAGGATTTGTGGAGCCTTACGTTCTTCTTTTGTTTGCAAGTTTGCAAAATGGTGGTTCAAGAAGTCGATTGCTGCTTTAGCACCAAGGTAAGATCCACCGATACCGATCACAACCAAAACATCGCTGTCTGATTTGATTTGCTCAGCAGCTTTCAAGATGCGGTCAAATTCTTCGCGGTCGTAGTTTTCAGGAAGGTCCAACCATCCCAAGAAGTCGCTACCAGCACCCGTTCCTTTACGGATCAATTCATCTGCTGCTGTTACTTGTGATTGCATGTATTCCACTTCATGTGGTGCAACAAATTTGTCTAAGACTTTTGAATAATCAAATTTAATATGTGACATGTTATTCCTCCAATATTTCTTCTTTTCTATCATAACGCTTACCTTCGTTTTTTTCAAGTTTTTTTGTCGAATTTCTCCAATTTTTATCAGAATTCAAACGTTTGCGTAAAAATGCCACATTCAAAAAATTTTGAAATAATAAAAGAAAGAACGACCAGATGCTCCAGTCGTTACAGTTCATTCAATAAATACTCAAATAGTTCTAAATTACCATCTTCTTCATTAACCAGAAACTCTGGATGCCACTGCAAACCGATAATGCGATGTTCGTCGATAGACTCAATCGCTTCGATGGTTTGGTCTCTTGGATCAATAGCAGTTACACGGAAATTAGGTGCCAAATCTTTAATACTTTGACGATGGACGGAATTGACCTGACTTTCTTTTCCAAATAGCTTAGCCACTACGCTTCCTTCTACTGTCTCAATAGAGTGAGATGTTCCGAAAGGTAGCCCTTGCCAGTGACCTTCGATTTCTTGATTGAGGGTTCCCCCAAAGGCAACATTGACAAGTTGGACACCGCGACAGATTGCCATAATTGGTTTGTTCTGACGGAGTGCTTCCTTCAAGAGCGCCAATTCAAATTCATCACGGACCAGATTGTAATCATCACTCTCGATGGTCTTTTTCTCTCCATAAAACTGAGGATGGACATTTTGACCGCCTGTCAAGATCAATTTGTCAATCATTTCCACATAGTCGCGCACGACTGACTCATCACCAACAGGAATGACTAAAGGGAGACCACCGACTTGACGAATGCTCTCTGCGAATTTACAAGATACAGATGAATGAATGTTTTTGCCTTCTGCGTCTACGGGACATAGATTTGCAGCAACTCCTACAATCGTTCTAGGCATGATGTCTCTCCTTTCGAATGTTAATACTCTTCGAAAATCAAATTCAAACCACGTCAGCGTCGCCTTACCGTACTCAAGTACAGCTTGCGGCTAGCTTCCTAGTTTACTCTTTGATTTTCATTGAGTATAACGATAGTCCTATCATATCACTCAAAATGCCTTTCGTCTAATATGTTTTTTTTAAGTTTGTGATAAATATTTTTTATGGACAAGAAAAAGCTGCCCGCATAGGACAACTTTTTTCTTATTCAAAGACAAATTGATTGTGATAGAGTTCTGAATAGAAGCCACCTAGTTTCAAAAGTTCATGGTGGTTACCGCGTTCAATGACTTCTCCATCTTTGAGAACAATAATCTGGTCTGCATTGAGGATGGTCTTCAAACGGTGAGCAATGACGAAACTGGTTCTGCCTGCTACAACCGCCTCCATGGCATGCTGAATCTTGCTTTCTGTCACCGTATCTACGTTTGAAGTTGCTTCATCGAGAATGAGAACTTCTGGATCTGTCATCAGGGTTCGAGCGATAGAAATCAATTGTTTCTGGCCTGTTGAGAAGATGCTTTGATCATCATCGATAAGGGTATCGTATTTGTCAGGTAAGCTTTCGATATAGTCGTGAATATGGGTTGCCTTGGCTGCTGCCTCAACCATTTCTTGACTAGCATCTGGCACACCGAAACGGATATTGTCTCGAATCGTTCCGCTAAACAAGACCGAATCTTGCAAGACAATCCCCACCTTGCTTCTGAGACTATCCAAGTCATAGTCACGGATGTCTTTCCCATCAAAATAAATACCACCAGCATCAACATCATAAAAGCGATTGATGAGGTTCATAATAGTCGTTTTCCCTGAACCTGTCGGACCAACAACCGCTGTCATCTGGCCTTTAGGGGCAGAAATGCTGACATCTTTCAAAATAGGTTTATCAGGCAAGTATGAAAAATCAATATGACTAATTTCAACACCTTCTTGCAACTGAGTAAAGATCGGCGCCTTCTCAGGTCGAATTTCTTCCTCTGCGTCAAACATTTCCTGAATCCGTTCAGCACCTGTAAAGGCCAACTGAAGACTTCCCCAACTAGCTGCAACTTGGATAATAGGCTGGTAGTACTGCTGTGAAAATTGGGCAAACATCACAATCAAACCTAGGGCTGTACTGGTTTCAATAGACTTATCATTCAAAAGTACAGCTGAACCAGCAAAGATGACGACGGCTGTATTAACCAGACTCATACCATTCATGACAGGGAAAAGAATTCCTGAGAACATTCTTCCTTTAAAGGTCGCCTTGCGCACGCGCTCATTTTGCTCAAGAAATCCTGCCATCATATCCTCTTGAATTCCTTGGACAATGACAGCTTTCTGACCTGAGATACTCTCGTCCATATAGGCGTTGAGTTTCCCTACCTCTTTTTGCTGGAGGTTGGTGTATTTGCGTGCCATTTTCACGATGAAAATCAGCATGAGGAAAGCCACTGGTGTGCTGGCAATAGTGATAAGGGCCAGCGTCACATTTCTCGAAAACATGACAAGAATCAGACCAATGTATAGAACGATGTTGCTCATGACCTGAATCAAGCTTTCGTTAAAGGCTTGGAGGATATTATCCAAATCACTGGTAAAACGAGATAAGATATCGCCATCTTGTCGGCGGTCAAAGAAAGAAACCGTCAAGCGAGCAAGCTTACCGAAGAGGCCTTTGCGCATCTCATTGGTAGATTCTGCAATCACGCGCGTCATGAGACACATGTATATGACACTAGAGATAAAGAGAACCAAAACTAGCAGGCCAAGATTGACCATGATTCCTGATAGGCTTTGCCAAACAAGTTCTGGATCGCCATTTTGATAAGCTTGAACTAAATTGGCTAACTGCGTCACCGCTTGTCCAGAAAATACCGGAAAGAGGGCTTGGGCAAGAGTTGCTAGAACAATCATCAGGATAACAACTACAAATGATAGCTTATAGACTTTAAAATAATTCCAAAAAAATTGAACTGTCTTCATTTTACTCCTCCTTTCCTTTCTGTGTTTCGTAGATTTCACGGTAAACGGCATTGTTAGCAAGCAAGTCTGCATGCGTACCTTGACCAATCAATCGTCCTTGATCTAGAACCAAGATTTTATCTGCATGAACAACCGAGCTAATCTTTTGCGCGATGATAATGGTTGTTGTTCCCTTCAAGTCCTTATTCAAGGCTTCTTGCACCAGGCGCTCTGACTTGGCATCCAAGGCTGAGGTCGAATCGTCAAAAATCAGAATACGTGGATTGCTGACAATCCCACGCGCAATCGACATCCTTTGCTTTTGCCCACCAGAGAAGTTGGTTCCCCGTTCCTCAACTGGACTTTCAAAGGTTTTCTCCATACGATGAATGAATTCACTAGCTTGGGCAATGTTGGCTGCTCGCTCCATTTCAAATAGAGTGGCATCACCCTTACCCTGTCTCAAGTTATCTGCAATCGTTCCACTAAAGAGAATGGCACGTTGGAGAACGATAGAAACTGTTTTACGCAGGGCCCTTCACTCACTTCTCGAATATCCTTACCTCCGATTTTGATAGCCCCTTCCTGTGGGTCAAAGAGACGTGGAATCAATTGAGCCAAGGTTGATTTTCCTGCACCAGTCGCTCCAATGACACCAACCATCTGACCAGGTTCAATAGTAAAGCTCACATCTTTCAGCATCGGTTCCTTATCCATTGGATAGGTAAAGGTCACATTTTCAAAGCTAAGACTGCCGACCAACTCTTCATCTGGGACATCCTTGAAGGTCATGGCTGGCTCTGCATCCAAAATTTCTCGAATACGACGCATAGAAATCATGGCACGACTGACAGAATTTCCCAAAAATCCAACCATGACAATGGTAAAGATAATCTGGCTTAGGTAATTGACAAAGGAAGCAATGGAGCCAACAACTGACGGATCCGACTGAACCATCCCTGCAACTAGCCAAATAGAGAGGAATACCGCCCCATAACCGACCAACATCATAAAAGGTTCCACTACTGAAAAGGCATAACCAATGTAAAGGTTTTGACCGAGAAGTTCGTCTGAAACCTCCGTAAACTTAGCAAACTGCTCTTTTTCTTGGACAAAGGACTTGACCACACGAACGCCACGCAAATTTTCCTTGGCAATGGCATTGATGCGTTCAAGAAGGGTTTGAAACTTGGCAAAACGAGGCCCCATCATACCCATCATGACAGCAGTCAAACCAAAAATCAAGACTACCATGAGAACAATCACCCACCACAGAGAAGGTAAGGTTTGAACAGCCAAGATAAACGAACCGATGAACAAGAGGGGGAGCCTGAAAAGAATTTGGAAGGTCATCATAACGACGTTCTGAATCTGGTTGATATCATTTGTCATGCGAACGACTAGATTTCCCGCATTAAATTGTTCAATATTGGCATAAGAAAAGGTTTGGATTTTACGGAAGGCATCCTCCCGAAGGTCAGATGAAACTCCTTGGGCAATATAGGCTGCAAGGACAACATTGAGCCCACCAGCAACCAGACCGACCAAGGCCACACCAATCAACCAAGCCCCGATACTATAAATAGCTTCATATTTTCCAGCAAGGAGGGAGTCTAACACTTCCTGCAGATAACGCGGTTGCAAAAGTGAACTAGCAACCATCAAGCTTGTCATCAGGAGCGAGGCCAAGACCTGCCATTTGTAGGTTTTTATTTTCTGAATCAGCATACTTTCTCCTTAAAAAATAGACAAAAGGGAGCGACAATGCGTCAGCTCCTTCTCATTCTGTTTGTGTGATGTTATTCTAGCAAAAAAGTGAGAACTTGTCAAAGAAGTCTCCTTGATACAGCTAGAATGACTAGTAATTTTCTCTTTATAGTTTTTGTTTCAACTCAACCAAAACATTCATGGCCTGCATGGGTGTCATGTTGTAAATGTCCAATTTAGCTAATTCTTCTAGGATAGGATGTTCTTCAGGTGTATCAAAGAGTGAAATTTGTTCTGTGACAGCACTTGTTTGTCTCATAGGAGCAGGACTTTCTGTCCCTTGATTCTCTAACTGAGTTAAAATCTTATCCGCCCTTGCTAAAAGGTCTGCTGGTAAGCCAGCAATCTTGGCAACATGGATACCGTAGGATTTATCGGCTGGCCCTGGTTCAATCTTTATGAAGGAAGGTAACCTGCCCATCCTGCTCTAAGGTTGCCACGTGGACATTGACCAAAGTGTTCCAAGCTGGACTCCAGACTGGTCAACTCATGGTAGTGGGTCGCAAAGAGGGTCTTGGCTCCGATGTGCTCATGGATGTATTCGATGATAGACTGAGCAAGAGCCATCCCGTCATAAGTTGCCGTTCCCCGTCCCAATTCATCAAAGAGAATGAGAGAGTTCTTGGTCGCATGCGAAATGGCATTGTTAGCCTCCATCATCTCCACCATGAAGGTTGATTGACCTGAAACCAAGTCATCTGCTGCTCCAATACGAGTAAAGATTGCATCAAAAATCGGTAAATGGGCGCTTTCTGCTGGCACATAAGAACCTAACTGGGCCATAACCGCCGTCATAGCTAGCTGACGCATATAGGTTGACTTCCCGCTCATGTTGGGCCCTGTAATCAGCTGAATACTGGTATCTTCTGCCATCTGAATCGTATTTGGAATATAGGTCTGAGCCCCCATAACCTTTTCAACGACAGCATGGCGCCCTTTCTGGATATCGATTTGTGAGTCGTCACCGAATTCAGGTCGAATCAAATGCTGGGTCTCAGCCACAACCGCCAGACTCTGTAAGACATCAACTGTCGCAATTCCTTGGGCTAGAGCTTGTAAACGCTGGATGTACTTGCTGACCTCTTCACGAATACGCATAAAAATTTCGTACTCTAGATTAGCTGACTTCTCACGCGCCTCCAGCATATCTCCCTCGATACGGGCTAATTCTTCGGTTCCAAAACGTTCTGAGTTTTTCAGCGTCGCCTTGCGGAAAAAATGAGCTGGCACATTTCTCAGTTGAGAATTGGTCACATGGAAATAGTAGCCATCCTTCTTATTGTAGTCAATCTTGAGCGTGCTGATGCCAGAGTTTTCTCGCTCCTTAGCCTCAATCTCTGCAATCCAGCTCGTACCTTCTCTGAGGACACGACGGTACTTGTCTAAAGTCTCATCAAATCCAGTTTGGATAATCCCCCCATCTGTAATCACATGGGGAGCTTCGGGGGCAATCGCTACGCTAATCAAACTCTCCAACTCAGGGATCCCATCCAGTTGTTCGATGAGATAAGCTAGAGCAGACTGTTCCATTCCTTCTAAAATCGCACGAATCCGTGGCACACTAGACAAGGTGGTCGCCAACTGCAAAAGATCCTTGGGATTGGTTTTATCAAAAGAAACACGACTAGCCAAGCGCTCAATGTCATAAACACCCTTGAGACTGTCTGTCAAATCACTACGCTCAAAGAAATGGTCAAGAAAGACCTGCACCACTTCTTGGCGTTGGACGATTCGCTCCTTATCAATCAAGGGGCGATGAATCCAAGACCGCAAGAGCCGCATCCCCATAGCCGTTTTGGTTTCATCCAAAAGCCAGAAAAGACTACCTTGCTTCTTGCCTGAACGGGCATTCTCAACCAAGTCCAGACTAGCCTTGGTCGCATAATCCATCTGTAAGAAATCCTTGATTTCATAGCGGATAACAGGTTTGAGGTGGTTCAATTCCCTCATCTGGGTTCGATGGACATACTGGAGCAACTTACTAGATGCCGCTTGCTCCACAGCTGCTAATCGTGAATCCAGTAAATGAAGGTCTTCAAAGCCTTCTTTTTCATAGGAAAGCACCAGATTCATCTGGCGACTGAGGATTTGTTCCTCTTCCTCAGGCAAGTCATAACCCAGCACCACTTCTCGAGCCTGAGATTGCGGATTTCCCCACAAACCAGCGTGAAATCCAATAGACCTGTCACATAAAAGTCACCCGTCACCAGGTCCATATAAGCTAGGCCAAATTGATTGCCATCACGGTCTATGGCAACCAAGAAATTGTTCTGACTGTCCGGCTTACTACTGTCGACCACTGTCCCTGGCGTAATGACCTGAACAACCTCTCGTTTCACAACCCCAACTGCCTGTTTAGGATCTTCCATCTGTTCAGCAATGGCTACCTTATAGCCCTGCTCAATCAAGACATCGATGTACTGTTGGGCAGAATGATAGGGGACACCCGCCATAGGAATCGGATTGTCCGCATTCTTGTTGCGACTCGTTAAGGAAATTTCCAGAATCTGCGCAGCATTGACCGCATCCTCATAAAATAATTCATAAAAATCACCCATCCGAAAGAGCAAAAAAGCATCTGGATATTGCTTTTTAATATCCACATACTGTTGCATGCCGGGTGATAGCTTTTCTGTCGCCATTGTCCGTCTCTCCTTGTCAAAAATAAGTCTTGAGAGCAACTCCCAAGACCTTACTTATCTTTCATCAAATCTAGCAAACGATCTTCCATGAGTTTGGCAACGTGCTGGTCTCGACAAATGACCAATAAGGTATTGGCACCAGCAACTGTTCCTAAAATCCATTCATCCTTGTTTGCATCTACAATATTTGCCAAAACAGAGGCTTCTCCCAATTTGGTATGAAGTACCAAGGTAAACTCTGCTCTTGCAACACCTTCTAAATGATGAGACAAAAATTCCACCAAATCAATCTTTTCTGTCTCATTTGCTAGTACATAATACACCATATCATTTTTCTTGACCTTGGTCAAGCCGATTTCGCGCAAATCACGAGACAAGGTTGTCTGCGTCACAAAGACATTGTGCGCCTCCAACCGATCTTGAATTTCTTTTTGTGTACTTAATTTCTCCTCAGTAATCATTTTTTTTATTAACTGATGACGATCTCTTTTTCTCATAAAATCCTCTTATATGCATATTTATAACTAATTTTTATAACTATATTATACCAAAAAAATAGGAGATTTCAAAAATTTTTTCTTCTTTCTTTAAAATTGTGATAAAATAGTAGAAAAGTCCAAAAAGGAGCTCTTAATGAATACAAAAGAATTGATTGCTAGCGAATTGGCTAGCGTCATTGATAGCCTGGACCAAGAGGCTATTTTAAATTTACTGGAAACCCCTAAAAACTCAGAAATGGGAGACATTGCTTTCCCTGCTTTTTCTCTTGCAAAAGTCGAACGTAAAGCACCTCAAATGATTGCGGCTGAACTGGCTGAAAAGATTAACAGCCAAGCCTTTGAAAAGGTTGTCGCAACAGGACCTTACGTCAACTTTTTCCTTGATAAATCTGCCATTTCTGCTCAAGTATTGCAAGCTGTTATCGCTCAAAAAGAACACTATGCTGACCAACATATTGGTAAACAAGAAAATGTTGTTATCGACATGTCTAGTCCAAATATCGCTAAACCATTTTCTATCGGTCACCTGCGCTCAACTGTTATCGGAGATAGCTTGTCACATATTTTCCAAAAAATCGGTTATCAAACAGTCAAGGTCAACCATTTGGGAGACTGGGGTAAACAGTTTGGAATGCTGATTGTCGCCTACAAAAAATGGGGTGACGAAGAAGCTGTAAAAGCTCATCCAATTGATGAACTTCTTAAACTCTACGTTCGTATCAATGCTGAAGCTGAAAATGACCCTAGCTTGGATGAAGAAGCACGCGAATGGTTCCGTAAACTTGAAAATGGAGACGAGGAAGCTCTCGCACTTTGGCAATGGTTCCGTGATGAAAGTTTGGTGGAATTTAACCGCCTTTACAATGAATTGAAAGTTGAATTTGACAGCTACAACGGAGAAGCTTTCTACAACGATAAGATGGATGCAGTTGTAGACATTCTTTCTGAAAAAGGACTTCTTGTTGAGTCAGAAGGTGCCCAAGTTGTGAATCTTGAGAAATATGGAATTGAACATCCTGCCCTCATCAAGAAATCGGATGGAGCAACTCTCTATATCACACGTGACTTGGCTGCAGCTCTTTACCGTAAAAAGGAATACCAATTTGCTAAATCTATCTATGTCGTTGGTCAAGAGCAATCTGCCCACTTTAAACAGCTCAAAGCTGTCTTGAAAGAAATGGGCTACGACTGGAGTGAAGACATTACTCACGTTCCTTTTGGTTTGGTTACAAAAGAAGGGAAGAAACTCTCTACTCGTAAAGGGAATGTCATCTTGCTAGAGCCTACTGTTGCAGAGGCTGTTAGCCGTGCCAAGGCCCAAATCGAAGCTAAAAATCCTGAACTTGAAAATAAAGATCAGGTAGCACATGCTGTCGGGGTAGGAGCCATTAAGTTCTATGACCTCAAGACTGACCGTACAAACGGATATGACTTCGACCTAGAGGCCATGGTATCCTTCGAGGGTGAAACTGGACCTTACGTTCAATACGCCTACGCTCGTATTCAGTCGATCTTACGCAAAGCGGATTTCAAACCAGAAACATCTGGCAACTATAGCTTGAATGATACTGAAAGCTGGGAAATCATCAAGCTCATCCAAGACTTCCCTCGAATTATCAACCGTGCGGCTGATAACTTTGAACCTTCTATCATTGCTAAATTTGCAATTAGCCTGGCTCAAGCCTTTAACAAATACTATGCACATACGCGCATCTTGGATGAAAGTCCAGAACGCGACAGCCGTCTAGCCCTTAGCTACGCAACAGCAGTCGTTCTCAAAGAAGCCCTTCGCTTGCTTGGAGTAGAAGCGCCAGAGAAGATGTAAATCGTTACAAGAGACTGGAACTAAAGTTCCTAGTCTCTTGACGGCAATCGCTATCTGGCGAATTGCCTAAACGCTTCACTAATTCACCTAACCAAATAATATCGATTTGGTTAGGTTCATGTCGTAATATTTTAAATTACTTGATTGCAAAATAATCTAAGTAACTGACACTACAGCCTATACGGATTTTGGTTTAGAGGTCTATCAAAAATCTTATCAAGTTTTGCTGACTTGTTCTGCTATTTTAGATCCACTAAATCGATTTATTCACTACTACTTCTTTACCATACAGGGAGATATTCTATGAGCCAATATGCTTATATCCTCGTTGTGATTAGCTTGGTTTTCCTTTTTCTGCTCAATAAGTACGAGAAGGAGAGACTGCAAAGGCTCTACCAAGAACAACTTTTGAAGGATGAAACATTCAGGGCTGACATCAAGGAGAAAATTCACACGACTGAAAATATCAATGATGTCATTGCTTACATCAATAAAACTTATCATTTGGGAATGTTGCTATCAAAAGACATCACAGATCAATTGAAATAAACCGAGCTATTCTTTAAGGAATATCAAAACCGAGACTAAGACTTTAATACTGAGTCTCGGTTTTTATATATTTTTTAAGCAACAAAGCAACCACTCCCCAGCAATGCAAGTGCAAAATCCCCTAGAATGTGATAAAATAAAAAGAGAACGCTATCAAGGAGGAAATCATGGAAAAACAAACCGTCGCCGTCTTGGGGCCTGGTTCTTGGGGAACTGCCCTTTCACAAGTCTTAAATGACAATGGACACGAGGTACGTATTTGGGGAAATCTTCCCGAGCAAATCAATGAAATTAATACCTATCATACTAACAAGCACTACTTTAAAGATGTCGTTCTAGATGACAAAATCAATGCCTACACTGACTTAGCAGAGGCACTGAAAGATGTAGATGCGATTTTGTTTGTTGTCCCAACAAAAGTGACACGACTTGTTGCCCAACAAGTTGCACAACCTTAGATCATAAGGCTGTCATCATGCACGCATCAAAGGGATTAGAACCTGATAGCCATAAACGATTGTCAACCATCCTTGAAGAAGAAATTCCTGAACATCTCCGCAGTGATATTGTCGTTGTTTCAGGACCTAGTCATGCAGAAGAGACCATTGTGCGTGACCTGACTTTAATCACTGCTGCTTCTAAAGACTTACAAACAGCTCAATACGTTCAAGAACTCTTTAGTAATCACTACTTCCGACTTTATACTAATACGGATGTTATCGGGGTCGAAACTGCTGGTGCTCTTAAAAATATTATTGCTGTCGGTGCTGGAGCCTTGCATGGTCTGGGATTTGGTGACAATGCCAAGGCAGCCATCATCGCTCGAGGCTTGGCAGAAATTACCCGCTTAGGGGTAGCACTCGGGGCTAATCCATTGACCTATAGCGGCTTATCTGGTGTGGGAGATTTGATCGTAACAGGAACCTCCATCCACTCTCGTAACTGGAGAGCTGGAGATGCCCTTGGTCGTGGAGAAGCTCTAGCTGATATCGAAGCCAATATGGGCATGGTGATTGAAGGAATTTCAACGACTCGAGCAGCCTATGAACTAGCGCAAGAACTTGGAGTCTATATGCCCATTACTCAAGCCATTTACCAAGTTATTTACCACGGAACCAATATCAAAGATGCCATTTATGACATCATGAACAACGAATTTAAAGCAGAAAATGAGTGGTCTTAACCCTCTAGAGAAAGGATTCTTATGACATCAAAAGTTAGAAAGGCAGTCATCCCTGCCGCTGGACTTGGAACTCGATTTTTACCAGCAACCAAAGCACTTGCTAAAGAAATGTTGCCAATTGTGGACAAACCAACTATCCAGTTTATCGTAGAAGAAGCTCTTAAATCAGGTATTGAAGATATTCTGGTTGTCACTGGTAAATCAAAACGTTCTATTGAAGACCACTTTGACTCAAACTTTGAGCTTGAGTACAACCTAAAAGAAAAAGGCAAGCATGACTTACTAAAACTGGTAGACGAAACAACTGGTATGCGCCTCCATTTCATTCGCCAAACTCATCCTCGTGGTCTTGGAGATGCTGTCTTACAAGCCAAAGCTTTTGTAGGGAATGAGCCCTTCGTTGTTATGCTGGGTGACGACCTTATGGACATCACAGATGAGGGCGCTGTTCCTTTGACAAAACAACTAATGAATGATTACGAAAAGACGCACGCATCAACCATTGCTGTCATGCCCGTACCACATGAAGAAGTTTCAGCTTACGGGGTTATCGCTCCTCAAGGAGAAGGTAGTAACGGACTCTATAGCGTCGAAACTTTCGTTGAAAAACCAGCTCCAGAAGACGCTCCAAGTGATTTGGCAATCATCGGACGTTATCTGCTCACACCAGAAATTTTTGAAATCCTCGAAAATCAAGCTCCTGGCGCTGGAAATGAAATCCAGCTTACCGACGCGATTGATACTTTAAACAAAACACAACGTGTTTTCGCCCGTGAATTTACAGGAGATCGTTACGACGTTGGGGATAAATTCGGCTTTATGAAAACATCTATTGACTACGCCCTCAAGCACCCACAAGTCAAAGATGACTTGAAAGATTACCTCATCCAACTAGGAAAAGAATTGGCTGAGAAGGAATAATAAAGTAAAAAAGATAAGGTTCAAAAATACCTTATCTTTTTTATTATACAATTATTCTTATAGGATCTCACAACCCCATTCCCTTGTAGAGAAGTAAGACTGCGAGTCCTACGAACAACACTACCGCTACCAGTTTCTGACTAGAGCTATACATCCGTCTTTCTCCTCGAACTGGAAAGATAACTGCTAGAAATGCTCCACCGACTGCACCACCGATATGACCTGCTAGGCTGATTCCTGGAATCAGAATACTTCCAATAATGTTAACCACAAAAAGTGTCAGATAAGATTGGCTAGCTGTTGGATATAAGGATTACGTGTTGCATAGCGAAGAATGATAATCGCAGCAAATAGCCCATAGAGAGAAGTAGAAGCTCCTGCTGCTAAGGATTTTGGACTAAATACAAAAACAAAGAGATTGCCCATCATTCCAGATAAGAGATAGAGCAAGAAAAACTGCTTGGATCCGAAAATTTCCTCTACTTGCCTACCAAGATAATAGAGTGAAAGCATATTAACAATGAAATGCTCCCAACCAATATGAACAAAAATGGCAGAAAAGAGTCGCCAAACCTGCTCAGGAAAGAGTCGAATAGCTGGTCCATACATGGCTCCAAATCGAAATAATGTATCTGCCCTATCAAAGTTTCCGCCTGCAGTTATCAGCATTAGTAGAAACACCAAGGCCGTCACCAAAAGGAAGAAACTCGTCACAGGATAACGTCTATCAAAGATTTCCTTCATCAATTAATACCTCCTCAACAGGAATATCATGCTTTTCAGGGATAAAGTCCTGAATTTGACAAGGATATATCGTACTCAAAGTATGACCAGAAAAATGTTCCAGATAGCGATCATAATAGCCTCCACCGTATCCTATTCGATATCCTTTCGTCGTAAAAACCAAGCCAGGAACATGAATCAAATCAATCTGAGAGGCATCCACCACTTCCAACTCCCCCCTGTGGCTCCAGTAAGCCAAAGGAAGTTTTTACCAACTGTTGCGGATCATAGACCACAAAGTCCATGCGCCCCTTGGGATAAGTTTTGGGTATCAAAACCTTCTTGCCGTCCTTCAGCGCCTGATCAATCAATCTCTGAGTTTGAAACTCATGAGGAAAAGAGAGGTAGCTTGCGATGACCTTGGCTTCTTGGTAAAAGGGGTGTTGTAACAATTGCTCGGTTAAAGCTTGGTCTATAGCCTGTTTTTGCTCTTGAGATATAGCCTTCATTTCTTGCAAGACTTGCTTGCGTAATTCTGCTTTCATAGACAATTCCTCTACTCTGCTGCCTTCTTTTTCAGGAAACTAGAAACCGCATCCACCCCAATGGCTAAAGCTTCTTCCTTGGGACTCATCTGAGGGTGATGAAGGGCGTAGGGACTATCGATACCTAGCCAGAACATAACGCCATCTACCTTCGAAAGGAGGTAACCAAAGTCTTCACCTGTCATAGCAGGCTCGATATCAATCAACTCAATTTCCTCTTTTTCTTCAAAGAAATCCATCAGTTCACGCGCCAAGGCTGGATTGTTCTCAACAGGCAGGTAACCACCTTGCTTGAGTTCCACTTCAACTTCCATACCAAAGGCTGCTGCAACTCCTTCTGCAACTGTTTTGACCCGCTTTTGCACCAAGAGACTCATGTCCTGTGTCAAGGCCCGAATAGTTCCATGTAAAAAGGCTGTATCTGTGATAACATTGTTGGTTGTTCCAGCTTGGAAAAGACCAAAGGTCACCACTGCTCCCTCGATTGGGTTGACATTGCGGCTGACAACTGACTGCACCTGGGTCACAAAGTAACTAGCGGCCACCAAGGCGTCATTGGCTTCATGAGGAAAAGCTGCGTGGCCACCTTTGCCTTTGAAACGAATCCTCACCTCACAGGTTCCTGCAAATAGCGTATGAGTATTGGTAGCAATCTGTCCAACCTTCAAATCTGGTCGAACATGGAGCCCATAAAACTGGTCTGGTAACCAGTCTGCAAAAGCGCCATCCTCATACATAAGCATCCCACCAGCTTCATTTTCTTCTGCAGGTTGAAAAATAAAGAGTAAATTATTCTTAGGTTGCTCCTCAAGAGCACGTTCTAAACAGCCCAAAGCAATGGTCATATGAAAATCATGTCCACAAGCATGCATGCGACCTTGATGCTGAGAAGCGAAGAAAGACCTGTTTGTTCGACGATAGGCAAACCATCAATGTCTGTTCGCCAACCAATAGTACGCTCTGGTTGACTTCCCTGCAAATAGACCAAAATACCTGTCTGCCAAGTACGAACTTGAACAAAATTCTTGCCCGCAGTCAATTCCTCAATCACATCCAGCAGATAAGCCTGAGTCTTGAACTCCTCCAAGCCAATCTCTGGAATCTGGTGCAAATCTCGTCTAGTCTGAATCAAATCTAACATCTATCTGTCCTCCTATATAGCAGAAAGAGGCTGGAAAAGAGTTCCGCCTCTATTTTTCTTTTACAATTACAAGGTACGAAGCGCATCCTCTAGCGCTGTTTTTTGTTGGGTTTGGGCATCAATCTCTTTGATAATGCGAGCTGGAACACCTGCTACCACCACGTTTTCTGGGACATCTTGGGTAACAATAGCTCCTGCTGCAACAACTGAACCACTACCGATTTGAACTCCTTCGATAACCACTGCATTAGCGCCGATAAGAACATTGTCTCCAATACGGACTGGTTCTGCGCTAGCTGGCTCAATCACACCTGCAAGAACGGTACCTGCTCCAACGTGACTGTTTTTCCCCACGATGGCACGGCCACCAAGGATAGCTCCCATGTCAATCATAGTTCCTGCACCAATTTCAGCACCGATATTGATAACTGCTCCCATCATGATAACAGCATTGTCACCAATTTCAACTTGATCACGAATAATAGCACCTGGCTCGATACGAGCGTTGATAGCACGTTTGTCTAGCAAGGGAACTGCAGAATTACGAGCATCTTGCTCAACAACATAGTCTTGATTTTCTACCAAACCATCGAGAAGCGGAGCTACATCTTTCCAATCTCCAAATAGGACATTCCCTAGTTTGACAACAGAGCTAGGTACAGCAGTTGCAAGTTGTCCCTCAAAGGTTACTTTAACACTGGTTTTCTTTTCGGCATTGGCGATAAATTGGATAATTTCTTGAGCGTTCATTTTTGTAGCAGTCATAGGCGCCTCCTAGTTCATTATAATGATACCTATTCTACCAAAAAAGGCCTCAAATTTGAAGCCTTCTTGTTTGTTTTTAGGTATGATTTTCAGGGATGTGAGATAAAACGTGCAGTCGGTAAAAGCAATCCCCTACCGCTACGACCTAAAAACACTCTTCCAAACTATCTCCCCATGTTTTATTGACTAATCTAGTATAACACACTTTTAGAATTAAGAAAAGACTTTTTATTTACTTTCTTTCGCTTCTTCTACCGATAAAAAAATCATAGGCAAAATAATCAAGGCCATAGCCAGAAGTAGGGACCAATCCACTACCAAGCCTAAAAATAAAACACTCAATAGAGCAGAAGAGAGAGGTTCACTGGCACTGATAACGGAAACCACCAAAGGAGAAACCAAGGACACAGCCTTCATAGAAATGAAAAAAGCAAAAGCCGTACCGAAAAAGCGATAATGAGACAAATCAAGATACTCCAAATATCCGGAGTAAAGGAAAGCTGATAAACCGGCGAGAGGACATTGCTAAATAAACCTGCCAAAATCATCCCCCACCCAACCGTGGGTACAAAACCGTATCTCTTAGCGAAAGGCTGAGGTAGGATAACATTAAACATGACCCCCATGGCACTCAGCAAACCTGTAATAAGGGCCAGTGGCGTCATGGATAACTGAGAGAGATCTCCCTTTGTCGCCATCAAGCAAACACCCAACATGGCAACCAAAACATAGAAAATAGCGCTTTTTGACGCTCGTTTTTGATAAATTAAGCGATTGTAAAAGAGGATAAAAACTGGACTAATAAACTGTAAAATAGTTGCTGTCGCTGCATTTGAGTATTCTACACAGAGATAGAAAAAATACTGAACTGAAAAAATCCCCAAAATAGCATAGGCTAAAAAGGGCAGGTAATTTTTCTTATCTCGCCAAATATCTAGCACTTGCGATTTTAATTGTATTGCAGACCAAATGAGCACAAGACTCCCTGCCAGTGTCAAACGCATAGAGGTAATCCAGCCCGAAGACACCTGATAATGAGTAAAGAAATATTCTCCTAAAATTCCACAGATTCCCCAGATTAAGCCGGATAGGAGTGAATAAATAGTTCCCTTAAAAATCTTTTTCTGATACTGATTCATACCTTTATTGTAACACGAATGGAAAAAAGAAAAAAGTGGCAATCAATACCACTTTCCTATCTTCTACTATTTGATTGTGTAGATGATGAACTTGATGTACTGCTTGAGCTACTACTTGAGCTTGGTGTAGATGAGAAATTACCAATAATACTTGACCAAGCATTTTGGTAATCTGCTTCACTTCCTCCAATAGCAAAGTGATAGCTTGTCACAGGAGCCCCCGCCTTGGTAGCCCAATAGCTCGTTACAGTAGAACCTGAAAGATCAACTGTTCTTCCATTAATGGATACTTTGCCCGGTTTCTGTCCTGTAGATCTGAGGACCTGAGATTGAGTCACACTAGAATCAAGACTAAAGCGTTCATTGCCCCAAACACCAGGCTCAGCCTGTTGGATAGCATTAACCAAGTAAGCCATATATTTAGCATTTCGATAATGCCCAGCCCCCTTAGCCATTGGGCGGTTGTCGTCATGCCCTAGCCAACCACCTAGAGTCAATCTTGGTGTCGAAAGCATGAGCCACATGTTTTCATCTTCATTGGTGGTACCAGTCTTACCAATCCAGTCTGCACGAGCTAAGCTTGAATTGATAGAAGCCAAATCCGTTTGGAAACTTGAAGTGATCCGAGATGAAATCACCTCACGAAGCAAACTCTGCATGATTGTTGCTGTTGCCTTCGAGTACACTTGAACAGGCTTGTCTTGGAATTCATAGATTACTGTACCATCAGGTGATTCAATCTTAGAAATCACATGTTTCTGATGGTAGACACCATTATTAGCAATTGTTTGATAACCATTGGTATGCTGGGCAACTGTGACTTCAATCCCACCACCCATAGGCAAACTTTCGATACCATACTCTGGAATCTCGTAACCCATTTTCTCCATGTAACCCTTGACATCTACACCCTTCTCACGAAGCATGCGATAGGTCCAATAAGCTGGGATATTCCACGAATAGTTCAAGGCTTCACCCAGAGGCATCATGCCTGTACCTGGACTGTTTACATACATGATAGGATTTCCATTAGAGAATTTGGTCGGATAATTGGATAAGATACTAGCGCTTCCCATCAAGCCTTGGTCAATAGCAATACCGTAGGCCAGCAAAGGCTTGGTTGTAGAGGCTGGGGAACGCTTGGTGTCAAAGGCATGATTGTTTTGGTTTGTCTGGTAATTACGACCACCAACGAAGCCTAGTACAGCCCCCGTTTTATTGTCCATCAAAACATTTCCTACTTCAGGCTGACCAGTCGAATCATCAACCAAACGACCGTAGTTAGCAACTGCATTTTGCATGGCCGTATGGATTTTTTTATTGATTGTTGTCGTGATTTTATAGCCACCGTTACTTAGTTCTTGCTCAGCTCGCTCATGATAGGCTTTTCGAATCGACTCATTTTTTAACTCTTGGGCAGAGACATTGTCCTGTTGAACTAAATAATCATACATACGGTCTGTCGCTTCAGCCATAGCTGTGAAGTAGAGATAATCCCTAGAAACAACATTGACAGTTCCTGATGGCAAGAAATCTTGTTTGAGATTATAATCCTTGTACTGGTCGTATTCTTCCTGAGTCAGAACACCCGTACGGTACATGTTGTAGAGAACATCCTTAGCCCGCTTCAAACCAAGTTCTAAGTCTTCATCACCCTTTAACTCACCAGTATTTTCATAAGGGGAATAAGTAATCGGACTCTGTGGCAAACCTGCTAGGAAGGCAGCTTGGGGAATACTCAACTTGTTGGCATCTATACCGAAAATCCCTTCAGCAGCTTGCTGGGCACCTGCAATATTCTGCCCTTTATGATTTCGACCAAAGGGAGCAACATTGAGATAAGCCGTCAAGATTTCATCCTTACTCATGCTGCGTTCCAAGGCAAGGGCATCAACAATTTCTGTAGCCTTACGAGCCAAAGTCGGAGCATCTCCAACCACTTGTTGTTTGATTAACTGTTGGGTCAAGGTCGAGCCCCCGCTAGATGAGCCCAAACCTGCAAAGGTTCCCAAAGTCGCCCGAATCACAGCTTTTGGCACAACCCCATTATGTTCAAGAAAATGTTCGTCCTCAGTTGCAACGATAGCCTTTTTGAGATTGTCTGATATTTCCTCAGATGAAACAGAAGTGCGCAATAGGTCACTCTCGATAGAAGCAATGACACTCCCATCTGCGTAAACAATTTCTGAGATGGAAGAAATATTTTTAACCTGCTTGACCAAGTCCTCCGATTGGGGAACCTTGGTCTTGTCAAACAAAGCAACTCCATAACCAAGAGCTACACCAGCACCAAAAAGCCCACCGATGAAGCCTAGAATAAAGAGAGTATTCAAAATTCCCTTGATAGCAACTAAAATGCTACCTAGGATAGCCAGAACTTTCCCACCTGTCCCATCTGACTGCTTCTCTTCTGAGACTTTCTCTGATTTTTTATGATTTATTTTTGATTTTACTAGCTGGAAAAATTCCAGCATTTTTTGTTTTAATTCATTTAGTTGATTTTGCATGGATTTCCTCACTGTAACTATTATACCATAAAAGGTAAACTTTCAATAAAATAGGCACTTTCTTCCCTATTCTACTAGGCTATTGCCCAAGTTTGTGATACAATAGGTAGAAACAATATTTTTAAAAAGGAGAAAAGACACATGCACATTTTTGATGAGCTAAAAGAGCGTGGTTTGATTTTTCAAACGACTGATGAAGAAGCTTTGCGTAAAGCCCTAGAAGAAGGTCAAGTTTCTTATTATACTGGCTACGATCCAACTGCTGACAGCCTTCACCTAGGCCACCTTGTCGCAATCTTGACAAGTCGTCGCTTGCAGCTAGCAGGTCACAAACCTTATGCGCTCGTTGGCGGTGCTACAGGTCTCATCGGAGATCCGTCCTTCAAAGATGCTGAACGTAGTCTCCAAACAAAAGACACAGTAGATGGCTGGGTCAAGTCTATCCAAGGACAACTTTCTCGTTTTCTTGATTTGAAAATGGCGAAAACAAGGCTGTCATGGTCAACAACTACGACTGGTTTGGCAGCATCAGCTTCATTGATTTCCTCCGTGATATCGGAAAATACTTTACTGTCAACTACATGATGAGCAAGGAGTCTGTGAAAAAACGGATTGAAACAGGAATTTCATACACTGAGTTTGCCTACCAAATCATGCAAGGTTACGACTTCTTCGTTCTTAACCAAGACCACAACGTAACGCTTCAAATCGGTGGTTCTGACCAGTGGGGAAATATGACAGCTGGTACTGAATTACTTCGTCGTAAGGCTGATAAAACTGGTCACGTTATCACAGTTCCGCTTATCACAGATGCAACTGGTAAGAAATTTGGTAAATCAGAAGGAAATGCCGTCTGGCTTAATCCTGAAAAGACTTCTCCATACGAAATGTACCAATTTTGGATGAACGTTATGGACGCAGACGCTGTTCGCTTCTTGAAAATCTTTACTTTCTTGTCACTTGATGAGATTGAAGACATCCGTAAACAATTTGAAGCAGCTCCACACGAACGCTTGGCTCAAAAAGTCTTGGCTCGTGAAGTCGTCACACTCGTTCACGGCGAAGAAGCTTACAAAGAAGCCCTCAACATCACTGAGCAACTCTTTGCAGGAAACATCAAACCTTTCTGTTAAAGAACTCAAACAGGGACTTCGTGGTGTACCAAACTACCAAGTACAAGCAGATGAAAATCACAATATTGTGGAACTGCTCGTCTCATCTGGTGTGGTTAACTCAAAACGCCAAGCCCGTGAAGACGTCCAAAACGGAGCTATCTACGTCAACGGCGACCGCATCCAAGACCTTGACTATGTCTTGAGTGACGCAGATAAGTTAGAGAATGAACTGACTGTTATCCGTCGTGGAAAGAAAAAATACTTTGTATTGACTTACTAAACTGTTCAACATTTACCTATAAAAAAGGAGTTGACCTCTAGAAAGGTAACTCCTTTTTGTTGTTGATAATCACATCTATCTAGCCTTAATAGACAGGCTACGCAGGACTATGCGTAAGGTTGTTAGATTATGTAAGATAGAGAGATTTGAAGGACTGAGCCAATTAAACAAGCCAAATCCAATCAAACTACTATTTACGACAACGGTATCTTGAATATTCTTCTTGATGAGTGTTTGCAAGATGATGATAGCCAATCCAACTCTTGGAAGAAATCCAAGCGATTATCTAACAATAAGATATCGCTCATCTGCTTAGAAATGTCTGCACTCTCATTCATCACCACACCGATATCTGATAGGGTTAGAGCCGCTGAGTCATTCAATCCATCTCCAACCATCAAAATAGTGTGACCTGCTTTCTGCAGTTCCTCTACTAACTCAAATTTCCCATCAGGTTTCAAGTCTGTATAGATCTGATCAAAGGGCAAATCTTTGACTAATTCCTCTGTTCTAACCAAGGTGTCCCCTGTTGCCAAAATCAATTTTTTCCCTTGTGCCTTAAGTTTCTCCAAAGCTGCTTTTGCTTCTTTTCTCAAAGGAGTATGGATGCAGAACATTCCAATCAATTTATTCTGATAAGCCAAGAATAAGAGATTGTAGTGACTCTTGTACTCTTCAATTAAAGCATTTTGTTCTGAACTGATATGAATCTGCTCATCCTGCATCAAGACATAATTCCCAATAAGAACTGGTTGCCCATCTATATGAGATTTGATCCCCTTGCTTGCGATATATTGGGAGTTTCCCATGCATTTCCTCATGTTCAATTCCCTCTATCTCAGCTTGCTTGACGATGGCATTAGCAATAGGATGATAAATGTGTTCCTCAAGACAGGCACTGATTCTGAGAATATCCTCCTCACTATAGTCCACAAAAGGTAACACCTTTTCAACTATCGGATAGCTAGTTGTGATTGTTCCCGTCTTATCAAACAAAAAAGTATCAACTTCCAGGTATTTCTCCAGAACATCTCCATCCTTAATCACCATTTCACGGTTCAACCCCTCCTTGATAGCTGTCAAATAAGCTACAGGAGTAGAGATTTTCAAAGCGCAGGAGAAATCGACCAATAGGAAAGAAATAGCCTTAGAAAAAGAACCTGTCAATAGGTAAGTCAGACCAGCCCCCAAGAAATTATATTTGACGACCTTGTCCGCCATTTTGATGAAATAGCGTTGTTTCGTTTTCTTGTTTTCTTCAGATTTCTTCATCAACTCAATCAGCTGTAAAATCCGGCTGTTCATCTGATTATCGGTTACACGAATGCGCAACTCTCCAGTTTCTAATACTGTATTTGCACAAACCAAATCAGACTCTCTTTTTTCAACTGGAAAACTCTCTCCCGTCAAGGAACTTTCGTTGACCATACCTAAACCTGAAACTACTTGTCCATCAAACAGAATTTCATTTCCTTGAGATAGGACCAAGACATCTCCTATTTGAACATCGGAACTCTTGATACTAACGACCATATCCCCCTGTACTAGAAATACATCGCTCTCTTTTGCAAGAAGGCTTTGTTCTAAATCTGTTGCCGTTTTTTTCAAGGACCACTGATCTAAATGATTCCCCAAATCAAGCATAAACATGATATTGCTAGCCGTCTTGGATTGGTTCATAAACAAGGACAATAAAATCGCCGAACAGTCCAAGACCTCCATCGATAGTTCCTTACGCGCTAGTGTTTGATAGGCTTCTCTAATATAGCCAAAAGCCTGATAACAAGTCCATATATAGCGAATAGGATACGGCACAAAACTACGAAAAAGCACACGCTTAATCGCTGCACCTGAAACAATAGAATAAGCACTCTCTTCTCTACGAATGGGAAGAGTCATCAACTCAGAAACTTTCCCTTTATCAATTCTTTTTAAAAAGGCTTCTGCATTATCTAATACAGAAAAGCCTTCTTTTATACGTAGAGTAAAGTGCTGTTGATCCATGTAAAACTGGATGGACTCAATCCCCTTTTCATCTCTCGCCAAGGAACGAAGATAGTCTTGAATATCCAAGGTGAGTGAAAAAGAAGATGATAGTCGGATATGTTGGTATCCTCTATGTAGCACTTTAAAAGACATATTATTCCCCTATAAGGCTATCTAATTGCTCTTCTTTTTTCTCTTGCTCGTACAAATATTTGGCATCTTGCAAGACATCGTCTCCATGTTGCTTCACAACAGAAACAGATGCATCTAGCCCGTCTTTCAACTTGTAAGCCTTAGCCAAAGCTTTAGAATAACTTTTTTTAGCTTCCTTACTTGCCAAGATTTTCAAACCAAGGGTACCAAATGCGACACCACCCAAAAAGAGTGATGATTTTTTCGCAACTTTTGCAACGGTTAGTACTTCTTTTAACATACCTATTTCCTCCTTATCATTATTATATAGCAATTTAGATATAAAAGCAATTTCATTCCATAAATTGGAGAATTAGTTTTATTTCTACTGAATCTCCCATCTACTTATTCCTAAAGTTGCTTTCATTTGCCTCTTTTGATACACTTAAACTATGAATACAAATCTCAAACTCAAACTTCAGCGTTTTGCTTCTGCGACTGCCTTTGCCTGTCCTATCTGTCAAGAAAATCTGACTCTGCTAGAGACTAGTTTCAAGTGTTACAACCGTCATTCTTTTGACTTGGCGAAATTTGGCTATGTCAATCTGGCACCTCAAATTAAGCAATCTGCCAACTACGACAAGGAAAACTTTCAAAATCGCCAAGAAATCCTAGAAGCTGGATTTTATCAAGCTATTCTAGAAGCTGTCTCTGATTTACTTTCAAACTCAAAAAATGCCAAAACAATTTTAGATATCGGTTGTGGTGAAGGTTTCTACTCTCGTAAACTCCAAGAAATTCATCCTGACAAAACCTTCTATGCCTTTGATATTTCCAAAGATTCCGTCCAAATCTCTGCCAAGAGTGAACCAAACTGGGCAGTCAACTGGTTCGTTGGTGACTTGGCTCGTCTTCCTATAAAAGACGCCAGCATGGATATCCTGCTTGATATCTTCTCACCTGCCAACTATGGAGAATTTCGTCGCGTTTTATCCAAAGACGGCATCTTGATAAAGGTTATTCCAACTAAAAATCACCTCAAGGAAATCCGTCAGAAGGTACGAGACCAGCTGACAAACAAGGACTATTCCAACCAAGATATCAAAAATCATTTCCAAGAACACTTTACCATCCTATCTAGCCAAACGGCCTCTCTGACCAAATCTATCACAGCAGAGCAGCTTCAAACCCTACTCAGCATGACTCCCCTACTCTTTCATGTCGACCAGAGCAAGATAGACTGGAGCAACTTGACAGAGATTACCATTGAGGCTGAGATTCTTATTGGACAAGCACTGTAATCAGCATATACAAAAAACCGCATTTCAATAAGATCTGCGGTTTTAAATTTCAATTTTTAAACTATCTATCCGAAAAATTTAGGAAATTTACCAATTCTGAGTTCTAATCTTTATTTTCGATTCGAAATAAAAAACTTATCAATAAATAGCAAGTGAAATAAGGCAAGTGTAATTCCCGATAAGCACCCATGATAAGAGATTTCTTGATGGGTAAGGGGGTAAAGATTACTATTACCCGCCAAGAGGCATGTTAAAATAACAAATAGAATCCAAAATAAATCCTACATTCTTAAAATAACTTAGTACATAAATGATAATGCTGTCGCCGCCATCAATATTGCAAGAACTATTTTCCAAATTTTTTTATTTTTTCCAAAAATCTTATCAGGTAACAAGCTTATTACAAGAAAGGTAATAAACAACACCAATTTTATATATATCATAAAAACACCTTCTTTCTTATAATTACATTATAATACTTTATGTAAGCGAATACAATAAATATGAGGTGTTCAACTACGAAGAAACATAAGGATGAAAGACAGTAAAAACCAGCTTTTTAAGCGCTGGTTTACTGTTTTAAACTAGGTTTCTTACAAAGCTTACTAACACTAAGCTTTAAAAAAAGTTAGTTTTTGCAGTTGATTAATTGTTAATTTTCCAAACTGTACTCTTTTTTTATTTTTTAATCCCCAATAACTAAGGGCAAGTAATGCTACAACCCAAGCAAAAGTGATCCCCAAACTGTCAAAATTCAACTTGAAATCTGGTTTATTAAAGAAATCTACATAAACTCCTAAGAAAGTTGTATCCATAAATTTCTTGATCTCTGAGCTAACTTGAGAAAACATCGGCAAGAATGAGAGACCAAGCATTGGAATCAAACCATAAACCTGAGCCTGAGTTTGTGTCTCTGAAATAGCTCCAATCACTAAATTTAAGAGGATTGTACATAATGCTACCAGAGAAGCTACTACAAGGTATACAGGATAATCTTTTGCGAAATCCACTTCAACCATAATAGGGAAGGAAATAACTGAAGCCAAGGCAAAGATTACAGGATAAAACAACACGGAAACAAGATATTCTCCACGGCGAACTCCGCTTAAAATGAGTGTTTTAAAAATTCTTTTTTCTTTTTCCTCTGCAATAGAGTTTGAAATCATTGACCCAGAAGAAAATGAGAATGCCATTGTTAAAGAACTAAACAATAGTGTTTTCCCTTGAGTGCCATCTGTATTCATAAAATTTTGGAAGAGTAGAACCATAAAGAATGGGAATACTACCTGTACCAAAGTGTTTTTGTTTGTTAATAATACTTGTGTCCTCAACCAGATAAGGGCTAAAATTCTCTTAAACATCTAATTTTTCTCCTGTCAATTTAATAAAAATATCTTCTAAAGTTGGTTCACATGAGTGAATCGTCATCATTTTTTTATAATCTTCTTGCTGTAAGTCTTCAAAGCGCACTAGCTTTTTAGTAGAATCACTATAAGTTACTGCAACTTTTTTTTCCGTGTTGTATTTTTGGATAATTTCGCTTGGGCTTCCTTGTTCAATAAGATCACCTTTATTCAAAAGAGCTAGGTTATCACATAATAAAGTCGCCTCATTCATATCATGAGTAGTTAAGAAAATGGTTGTTCCTCTTTCCTTTAACTCCTGTAGTAATTTGTGAATCTTCTTTGAGGTGGTGGGATCTAACCCACTTGTAGGTTCATCTAAAAATAGAACTTTAGGGTAATTGATTAAAGCACGAGCTAAAAGCATTCGTTGACGCATTCCTGTAGAAAGTTTCTCAGCTGGAGTGTCTTTACTATCATACAGACCAACTTGTTTTAGAATTTCTTCAATTCGAGATTTTGAAACTCCGTATAGTCTTGCAAATAGCAACAAGTTATTGTACAAACTTAATTTTTCGTAATAACCACTTGTGTCACCTACTAAGCCTAACTCTTCAAAATCTGACGGAAGTAATTTTTGAGAATCTTTTCCTAATAATTCTGTCTTTCCGCTGTTAGCCTGTAGCTGTCCTGTCAGAATATTGATCATTGTTGTTTTTCCTGAGCCAGATGGACCTAGGAATCCAAAAATTTCTCCTTCGTTTATTGAAAAACTAATTTGATTTAAAGCAACATTATCTCCAAATCGCTTTATAACTCTTTCTACCTTAATCATTGTATTACCTCTTTCTAATGATAAATTGTATTTTAGAAACTTCACTCACTCCCATCGGTTATGTCAACAACTCTAATTCTAGGCTTTAAGTTGGAGTCCATTTTGATTTCTCTCATTTCATTTGGAAGCAAGAGAACTAATTTGAGCAATTTCTCATCAAGTGTCACTTTACATAGGCGTCTGCTATCTAGACTATTTTTGATAATCAGATAATCCTTCTTGACAAACTTTTCATCCATATAATAATCAATTGTTTTTGCCATATTTTCCTCCCACCTGCCAATCTACATCCCGTTTAAATAGAAATGTTTTTAGCATTGCGTTCCTCTTAACTTATTTACAATAACAGTATATCCCTTATGAGAGTAAAAAAACAGGACATTTATGTCCACTGACATTTATGTCCTGTTGTTTCAGTTATTGAAAATAATATCTATTATGTACAAATCAAATGTTTGGGAAGTCTAGATTTTTTTCCTCTAAAACTTGGTTTTTAAATAAATTATCATTTAAAAACTCTGCTCCCATAATAGCTTTGTCGTAATAATGTAGGGCTTTTTCTTCATTTCCTTTACCATAGAGGTAATACTTTGCTTCTAAATAATCAACTGTGGGTTTTAAACTAGTGTCTCCTATTTCAATCATAATTTCTCTTAACATACTCAATATTTCAGGAATAAATTCATGATAATCAATATCGATTTGATAAAGAACTAATCCTATAAGTACCCTTTGCAATAGATGAGTATAACTGGCATCTTCGTAATTTGTTTGAGATACAATATTTAGACAAACTTTTTTTAAAGTTATTTCATCCCGTTCTGAATTAACAGCTAGAGACAAAAAATACAAGTACAACAGTAGTAGATCATTTGTCGAATATTCTGTTCGTAACATTGTTTGTTCAAAATACTCCTCAATCAATCCCTCTCCAAATTCCGCGTTTTCAGAAACATATACATCATCAATAGCCTGTAGAACCTCAACTGCTACTTGCTCATCCTCAGGGAGTTGATCATAAAAATGTTCCTGAATATCTTCAAAGATAGCCTCACGCTGACGGACTTTTTCTTCATCTCCATGAATAGATTGACGAATTAACTTCGTTTTTAGCTTTAAATACTCTTTGGGAACAATTATCATGCCTTCATCAATTAACTGAGACATCGGAATTCCTAGCACTCCAGCTATATAATCTAGTTTCGCTAAACTGGGCAAGTTATTTCCTGTTTCAATTCGACCCAACTGACGAACAGTAAGTTCTTTTTCATCTCCACAAAAGGCTTCCCTACTCAGTCCTTTTTCAGTCCGTAAAGTACGAATCCGTTTCCCTATTTCTAAATTACTCATAATAAGCCTCTTCAAATTCTAATTTGACATCCAAACAACTACTTGTATACGTTTCCATTTTAACACACTTTCCTACAATTTTCAGAAAAAATAATTATAACGAATAGTTTTAAGCAACTATCTTATATAAGTGCCCCATTTCAATAAAGTGTCTGAGGTCTATTTCTACTCAAGTATTCAAAAAAGCGAATTTCAATCGAAATTCGCTTCATAGGAAAGTGTATTAGTATAAATCTTGTATCTTATACTCAATGAAAATCAAAGAGCAAACTAGGAAGCTAGCCGCAGGTTGCTCAAAACAGCGTTTTGAGGTTGTGGATAGAACTGACGAAGTCAGTAACCATATCTACGGCAAGGCAACGCTGACGTGGTTTGAAGAGATTTTCGAAGAGTATTAGTTCAAGTGCCAGATATCTTCGTTATACTGAGCGATTGTACGGTCAGATGAGAAGAATCCTGCTTTAGCAATGTTAACAATGACTTTATCCAACCATGCGTCACGGTCTTCGTAGTCAGCCAACATTTGTTCTTTAACCTGGATGTAGTTTTCCAAGTCAAGAAGAGTCATGAACCAGTCTTTGTTAATCAATTCGTTGTGAAGACGATACAAGCACTCTTGGTTTCCAACTGCAAGAACTGCATCGCTAACGATGAAGTCAACCAATGGTTTGATCGCTTCACGGTTGTAAAACTCATTTGAGTTATACGCTGCTTTTGCGTAAAGATCAATAACAGTTTCTGAATCTTCACCAAAGATGTAGATGTTTTCGTCGCCAACCAACTCAGCGATTTCTACGTTAGCACCGTCCATAGTACCAAGAGTCAAAGCTCCGTTCAACATGAATTTCATGTTACCAGTACCTGAAGCTTCTTTAGAAGCAAGTGAGATTTGTTCTGAGATATCACATGCTGGGATAAGGAAGCTTGCTGCAGTAACGTTGTAGTTTTCAACCATAACTACTTGCAAGTGTGGAGCTACTGCTGGATCGTTAGCAATAACTTCTGACATGCAAAGGATCAAGTGGATGATGTCTTGAGCGATTGTGTAGGCTGGAGCTGCTTTACCACCAAAGAAGATTGTGATTGGGCGAGCAGGGATGTTACCAGCCTTGATGTCAAGGTATTTGTGGATTACGTACAAAGCGTTCATTTGTTGACGTTTGTACTCGTGAAGACGTTTGATTTGGATGTCAAAGATTGAGTTTGGATTGATTTCCACACCTTGGTGTTCTTTCAAGTGACGAGCCAATTTACGTTTGTTGTGAGCCTTGATGCTTTCCAATTTTTCTTTGACAGCTGCTTTGTCTTCATAAGACAAAAGTTTTTCAAGCTCATCTGCTTCATGGTGCCAACCTTCTCCAATAATCTCATCCAAGTAGTGAGACAATCTTGGGTTAGCATGCATGAGCCAACGACGGAAAGTGATACCGTTTGTTTTGTTGTTGAATTTTTCTGGGTAAAGGTCGTAGAAAGCTTTCAACTCAGAATTTTTCAAGATTTCAGTGTGGAGTGGCTGCTACCCCGTTAACACTGTATCCGTAGTGGATATCCATGTGAGCCATGTGAACACGTCCGCTCTCGTCAATAATTTGAACAGCTGGATCTTTCACTTCTGCTTTAACGCGACGGTCCAATTCTTCGATGATTGGTACCAAGTGAGGAACCACTTCTTGCAAGAATTCAAGAGGCCATTTTTCAAGGGCTTCAGCAAGGATAGTGTGGTTTGTGTAGGCAGTCATGCTACGAACGATTGAGATTGCTTCATCAAGTTCGATACCACGTTCAGTCAAAAGACGGATCAATTCAGGAATAACCATTGATGGGTGAGTATCGTTGATTTGAACAACTGCGTAGTCAGCAAGGTCATGCAAGTTGCTTCCTTTTTCGATTGCTTCTTCGATGATCAATTGCGCACCGTTTGAAACCATGTAGTATTGTTGGAAGATACGAAGCAATTCACCTTGACGGTCGCTATCATCTGGGTACAAGAAAAGTGTCAAGTTGCGAGCAATGTCTGTCTTATCAAAGTTGATTCCATCTTGGATGATAGATGAATCAACTGAATCCAAGTCAAACAAACGCAAGCGGTTCTTCGTTTCTGTCTTGTAACCAGGTACATCGATATCATAAAGAGTTGATGTCAATGTGAAGTGAGCAAATGGCACTTGGTAGCTACGGCTTGAGCGAACCAACCAGTTTTGCTCTGTCAACCATGCATTTGGAATTGTTTCTTGTTGGTTATTTTTAAGAACTTGTTGGAAAAGACCGTAGTGGTAGTTAAGACCAACACCATCACCGTTCAAACCAAGAGTAGCAATTGAGTCGATAAAGCAGGCAGCTAAACGTCCCAAACCACCATTACCAAGAGATGGTTCCAATTCAACTTCTTCTACTTCAATCAATTCTTTACCAGCATCAGCCAATTCTTTCTTAACATCGTCGTAAAGACCAAGGTTAATCAAATTGTTTGACAAAAGTTTCCCAATCAAGAACTCAGCTGAGATGTAGTAAACTTTCTTCTTTCCAGTGTTAAGTGGTTTTTTGCTACTTGCAAGCTTGCTGTAGTTAAGAAGAGCCAGATAAAGCTCTTCATTGCTACATTCTGCAATGGTTTTATTGTAACGATTTTGTACAAATTCTTGTAGTGATAACATGTTTAAGGTGTCTCCTGATTATTGTCTTATTTTTTTAATTCTACCAAATTTTCATTGATTCGGCGATAGATCGTTGTCAAGTCAAGCAAGCCTTCCTCGACAGCTGGTGTCAATTGATCTTCAGTCATACGCCAAGACCAGTTTCCGCCAAGGGTAGATGGGAAGTTCATACGAGCTGCCTCATCCAATTCTAGCAAATCTTGCATAGTTGCAATTGCCATGAAACTAACTGATGAAAGACTGTACGAAGCATAGCATGTGGCACTGTTTCGTATTCTTTACGGTTCGTGTAGCGAGCCATGTATTCACGAGTCGCATCATCGATCTCGTTACGGTACCAACCAAGGACCGTATTGTTATCGTGTGTTCCTGTGTACATAACTGAGTTAGCAGGCGCCAAGTGTGGGCTATCGATACTTTCGTCTTCTGGGTTGAATGCAAATTGAAGAATCTTCATTCCTGGGAAGCCAGTACGTTCACGTAATTCGATAACTTCATCAGTCATGAAGCCAAGGTCTTCTGCGATGATGTTTAGCTCACCAAGTTCTTCCTTAACGGCTGCAAAAAGTTTGTAGCCAGGACCTTTCACCCACTCACCAGGTGCTGCTGTATCAGAACCAGCAGGGATTTCCCAGTAAGATTCGAAACCACGGAAGTGGTCGATACGAACGATGTCATAGATTTTGAAGCTTTCACGCAAGCGTTCAATCCACCATTTGTAACCGTCTTTGTCCATTGCTTCCCAGTCATAGATTGGGTTACCCCAAAGCTGACCAGTTGCAGAAAATTCATCTGGTGGACATCCTGCTATGCAAGTCGCCTTACCGTTGACATCTGTCTTGAAGAGATGTGGATTTGCCCACATATCGCTTGAATCTTCCGCTACGTAGATTGGCATGTCTCCAACGATTTCGATGTAGTTGTCGTTAGCGTAAGCTTTCAATTTCAACCATTGTTGGAAGAAGAAATATTGAGTCACACGGTGGTAAACCAACTTGTCTGCCAATTGCTCACGGTAGCTTTCAAGTGCTGAAGCTTTACGAGTACGAGCATCTGCATCTGGCCATTCAGTCCAAGCAAGATTGTCAAAATGCTCTTTGATAGCCATATACTCTGCAAAGAGTTCAAGCCATGATTGGTTGTCTTGAACAAATTTCTCAAAATCTTTAACATTTCCTACTTCCAAGAAACGTTTTACCGCTTTTTCTAAAAGAGGACGACGTGCATAGTAGATTTTCGCATAATCAACTTCAGACGCATCACTACCAAAGTCAACCCCTTCAAGGTCACTTGCTTGCAACAAGCCTTGTTCCACCAAGATATCTAAATCGATAAAATGAGTGTTCCCTGCGAAGGCTGAGAAAGATTGGTAAGGAGAGTCTCCGTAACTAGTTGTTCCTAGTGGAAGGATTTGCCAGTAACGTTGTTTTGTGCGGACCAAGAAATCAACGAAGTCATAAGCACTTTTACCAAATGATCCGATTCCGTATGCTCCTGGAAGAGAAGAAATGTGCATCAAGACACCACTTTGACGTTTTTTCATAATAAGCACCTCATGTGTTTATAGTTAGATATTACATTTTTATGAACGCAAACGTTTGCGACATTGCTAGTATAGCTCATTTTCTCTATAAATGCAAGCGACTTTAAAGAACTTTTTTAATTATTTTTTAAATTCACGTCCTCATTTATGTATACATATACATCTTTTACATCTTTCTTTTCTATTCACAAAATCGTCTTCAATTACACATATCAATCGCAATTTAGCTTACTTTTGGTCTAGAGCAATTTTTGTTCAAAATTTAGGCAATCGTAAGGAAAAATCATGAAAATATATTTTCTAACTTTTCTTCTATTATATTTGAATAACACGCTTACCTTTTTCTTGAAATTTTTTAAAAGTTTTTACAAAAAACACTTGCAACCGCTTTCTGATTATGTTATACTAGTCCCATAAAGGAAAACGTTTGCGTTTCCTCATTATAAAATTTGTTATTCTTTAGGAGGAATACACTATGTCATCTAAATTCATGAAGAGCGCTGCTGTGCTTGGAACTGCTACTCTTGCTAGCTTGCTTTTGGTAGCTTGCGGAAGTAAAGCTGCTGATAAAGTTAGCGAAACTGCTAATAAAGCTGCTGAAAAAGTTGCTGACGCTACTTCATCAGGTAAAGAGCTTACTTTATACGTTGAAGACCAATACAAAGCCTTTGCTGAATCAGCTGCAAAAGCTTACGAAAAAGAATCAGGGACAAAGTTAACATCAAATCTGGTGACCAACTTGGTGGTCTTGACAAACTTTCTCTTGACAACCAATCAGGTCAAGCTGCTGACGTTATGATGGCACCATACGACCGTGTGGGTAGCCTTGGTTCTGACGGACAACTTTCAGAAGTGAAATTGAGCGATGGTGCTAAAACAGAAGATACAACTAAATCTCTTGTAACAGCTGCTGACGGTAAAGTTTACGGTGCTCCTGCCGTTATCGAGTCACTCGTTATGTACTACAACAAAGACTTGATAAAAGAAGCTCCAAAAACTTTTGCTGAATTAGAAGAACTTGCTAAAGATAGCAAATACGCCTTCGCTGGAGAAGATGGAAAAACTTCTGCTTTCCTAGCTGACTGGACTAACTTCTACTACGCATACGGACTTCTTGCTGGTAACGGTGCTTACGTATTCGGTGACAACGGTAAAAATCCTAAAGATATCGGTCTTGCAAACGACGGTTCTATCGCAGGTATCAACTACGCTAAATCTTGGTATGAAAAATGGCCTAAAGGTATGCAAGATACAGAAGGTGCTGGCAACTTAATCCAAACTCAATTCCAAGAAGGTAAAACAGCTGCTATCATCGACGGACCTTGGAAAGCTCAAGCCTTTAAAGATGCTAAAGTAAACTACGGTGTTGCTACTATTCCAACTCTTCCAAACGGAAAAGAATATGCTGCATTCGGTGGTGGTAAAGCTTGGATCATCCCATCAAGCACTAAGAACCTTGAAGGCGCTCAAAAATTTGTAGACTTCCTAGTTTCAACTGAACAACAAAAAGCCTTCTACGATGCAACTAACGAAATCCCAGCTAACACTGAAGCTCGTTCATACGCTGAAGGTAAAAACGATGAGTTGACAACAGCTGTTATCAAACAGTTCAAGAACTCTCAACCAATACCAAATATCTCTCAAATGTCTGCAGTTTGGGATCCAGCGAAAAATATGCTCTTTGATGCTGTAAGTGGTAAGAAAGATGCGAAAACATCTGCTAACGATGCTGTAACATTGATCAAAGAAACAATCAAACAAAAATTTGGTGAATAAAAAATTTGTTCAAGGGGGGTGGAATTCAAATCCCCCTTTGAATTTATCAATAGAAAACATATCATATATCGTTTAGGTTTTAATTTAGGTTTTAATTAGAAACCAGTATCCTATGAAAGGAGTTAATATGGAAAAGCAACAACCTAGTAAAGCTGCCCTGCTGTCTATCATTCCTGAGTTAGGACAAATTTATAATAAACAAAAAGCCAAAGGTTTCATCTTCCTTGGTGTAACCCTTGTTTTCGTCCTTTATTTCCTAACACTTGCAGCCCCTGAATTGAACAATCTCATCACTCTTGGTGACAAACCAGGTCGTGACAATTCCCTCTTTATGCTGATTCGTGGTGCTTTCCATTTAATCTTTGTAGTCGTTTATGTACTCTTTTATTTCGCAAATATCAAAGATGCACATACTATCGCAAAACGCATTAACAATGGAATTCCAGTACCACTTACGCTCAAGGATATGATCAAAGGAATCTATGAAAATGGCTTCCCTTACCTCTTGATCATTCCATCTTATATTGCCATGACTTTTGCGATTATCTTCCCAGTTATCGTAACCTTGATGATTGCCTTTACCAACTACGACTTCCAACACTTGCCACCAAACAAATTGTTGGACTGGGTTGGTTTGACCAACTTTACAAACATCTGGAGCTTGAGTACCTTCCGTTCAGCCTTTGGTTCTGTTCTTTCTTGGACTATCATCTGGGCTTTATCTGCCTCAACTTTACAGATCGTCATCGGTATCTTCACAGCTATCATTGCTAACCAACCATTTATCAAAGGAAAACGTATCTTCGGTGTTATTTTCCTTCTTCCTTGGGCTGTTCCAGCTTTCATCACTATCTTGACATTCTCAAACATGTTTAACGATAGTGTTGGTGCTATCAACACTCAAGTATTGCCAATCTTGGCTAAATTCCTTCCTTTCCTTGATGGAGCTCTTATTCCTTGGAAAACAGACCCAACTTGGACTAAGATTGCCTTGATTATGATGCAAGGTTGGCTCGGATTCCCATACATCTACGTTTTGACTTTGGGTATCTTGCAATCTATTCCTAACGACCTTTACGAAGCAGCTTATATTGACGGTGCCAATGCTTGGCAAAAATTCCGCAACATCACTTTCCCAATGATCTTGGCGGTTGCGGCACCTACTTTGATCAGTCAATACACCTTCAACTTTAACAACTTCTCTATCATGTACCTCTTCAATGGTGGAGGACCTGGTAGTGTCGGAGGGGGAGCTGGTTCAACCGATATCTTGATCTCATGGATCTACCGTTTGACAACAGGTACATCTCCTCAATACTCAATGGCGGCAGCTGTTACCTTGATTATCTCTATCATTGTCATCTCAATCTCTATGGTTGCATTCAAGAAACTACACGCATTTGATATGGAGGACGTCTAAGATGAATAACTCAATCAAACTCAAACGTAGACTGACTCAAACCCTTACTTACCTTTACTTGATTGGCCTTTCAATCGTGATTATCTATCCACTGTTGATTACCATCATGTCAGCCTTCAAGGCAGGTAACGTCTCAGCCTTTAAACTCGATACTAACATCGACTTCAATTTTGATAACTTTAAAGGACTCTTTACTGAAACTCTATACGGTACTTGGTATCTCAATACCTTGATTATCGCCTTGATTACCATGGTTGTCCAAACTAGTATCATCGTACTTGCTGGTTATGCCTACAGCCGTTACAATTTCTTGGCTCGTAAACAAAGTTTGGTTTTCTTCTTGATTATCCAAATGGTGCCAACTATGGCCCGCTTTGACAGCCTTCTTCGTTATGGCACTTATGTTGAACGCCCTTAACCACAGCTGGTTCCTCATCTTCCTCTACGTTGGTGGTGGTATCCCGATGAATGCTTGGCTCATGAAAGGCTACTTCGATACAGTACCAATGTCTCTAGACGAATCTGCAAAACTAGACGGTGCAGGACACTTCCGCCGCTTCTGGCAAATTGTTCTTCCACTTGTTCGCCCAATGGTTGCCGTACAAGCTCTCTGGGCCTTCATGGGACCTTTTGGAGACTATATCCTCTCTAGTTTCTTGCTTCGTGAGAAAGAATACTTTACTGTTGCCGTAGGTCTCCAAACCTTCGTTAGCAATGTGAAAAACTTGAAGATTGCCTACTTCTCAGCAGGTGCTATCCTCATCGCCCTTCCAATCTGTATTCTCTTCTTCTTCCTACAAAAGAACTTTGTTTCAGGACTTACAAGTGGTGGCGACAAGGGATAATATATCCCCGCCACCCTTTTTCATTTTGGATTTTGTAACTATAACACTATCCTTGTAGCAAGCAATTTGTCTCCTAGACTTGAAATAAAGTACATTTCTCTATATAATAATAATACTCATATAGAAAACACCTTTTAGAAAGATACAAATGCTTCCATATCCATTTTCCTATTTTTCAAGTATTTGGGGATTTCGTAAGCCCCTGTCCAAACGTTTTGGACTCAACTGGTTTCAGCTTCTCTTTACCAGTATCTTCCTTATCAGCTTGTCTATGGTACCCATTGCCATCCAAACAGCTCGCAGGAGACTTATCCGCTAGAAACCTTTATCGATAATGTCTATGAACCATTGACAGATAAGGTTGTCCAGGATCTCTCCGAACATGCTACAATTGTTGATGGCAAATTAACTTATACAGGAACAGCTAGTCAAGCGCCTTCTATTGTGATCGGTTCAAGTCAAAGCAAGGAATTACCTAAGGACTTGCAACTGCATTTCGATACAAAAGAACTGGTCATCAGCAAGGAAGGAAAAGAATTGACTCGCATCTCTTACCGAGCGATTGAGACTGAGAGTTTCAAAAACAAAGACAGCTTGACCCAAGCCATTTCTAAAGACTGGTACCAGCAGAATCGTGTCTATATCAGTCTCTTCCTAGTTCTCGGTGCAAGCTTCCTCTTTGGTTTGAATTTCTTTATCGTCTCTCTAGGAGCGAGTCTTCTCCTTTATATCACTAAGAAATCACGCCTCTTTTCATTTAGGACTTTTAAAGAGTGCTACCATTTTATCTTGAACTGTTTAGGATTACCAACTCTGATTACGCTTATTTTGGGCTTATTTGGCCAAAATATGTCAAACCTCATCACTATACAAAACATTCTTTTTGTCCTTTATCTGGTCTCTATCTTTTATAAAACGCATTTCCGTGATCCAGATTACCATAAATAGGAGATTTTTATGCCCGTTACGATTAAAGACGTGGCCAAGGCTGCTGGTGTTTCGCCTTCAACCGTAACCCGTGTTATTCAAAATAAATCAACCATTAGCGACGAAACAAAAAAACGTGTTCGCCAGACACTGAAGGAGCTCAATTACCACCCCAACCTCAACGCTCGTAGTTTGGTAAGCAGTTATACCCAAGTTATCGGCTTGGTCCTTCCTGACGACTCAGACGCCTTCTATCAAAATCCTTTCTTCCCATCTGTCCTCCGTGGTATCGCCCAAGTCGCTTCTGAAAACCACTATGCTATTCAGATTGCAACAGGTAAAGATGAAAAAGAGCGACTTAAAGCGATTTCTCAGATGGTCTATGGTAAGCGTGTAGATGGTTTAATTTTCCTCTATGCCCAAGAAGAGGACCCTTTGGTTAAGTTAGTAGCAGACGAGCAATTTCCTTTCCTTATCTTAGGTAAATCTCTATCTCCCTTCATTCCACTTGTCGATAATGACAATGTCCAAGCTGGTTTTGATGCGACAGAGTATTTCATCAAAAAAGGATGCAAGCGAATTGCCTTTATCGGAGGTACTAAGCGACTCTTCGTAACACAAGACCGTCTGACAGGTTACGAGATGGCTCTAAACAACACCAACTTCCTCTCGATACTAATCTGACTTGCTTTGCTACTGAATTTCTTGAAGATAATGGTTATCGCTTTAGTAGACTTCTCTTCAAACACGATTCAAATATTGACGCTATTATTACCATTGATAGTCTCCTTGCTGCAGGGGTCTGTGATTACATCGCAAAACACCAACTGGATGTCCCTGTCCTCAGCTTCGACTCAGTCAATCCTAAGCTCAACTTGGCAGCCTATGTCGATATCAATAGTTTGGAGCTTGGTCGAACATCATTTGAAACGATCCTCCAAATTATCAACGATGCCAAAAACAATAAACAAATTTGTTACCGCCAGTTAATTGCCCACAAAATTATCGAAAAATAAAAACCAGCTCGCGCTGGTTTTTTTTTGTTATTATACTCAATGAAAATCAAAGAGGAAACTAGCAGCAGGTTGCTCAAAGCACGGCTTTGAGGTTGCAGATAAAGCTGACGTGGTTTGAAGAGATTTTCGAAGAGTATTAATTATCTGTTTCAACGAACCGCCCCAGAATATGAACATTCTCAGATACAGAGACAAAGGCACCTGGATCCACCTGTTTCATAATCTGTTTAAATTCATTAAACTCTGCACGTGTAATGACAGTGATTAAAACTGCCTTTCTTTCGTGATTATAGGTTCCTTCTGCATCGTGGATCATGGTTGCTCCACGGTGCAATTTTTTATGGATTTTTTCAATTACCTTCTCTGGATGATTGGTTACAATCATAGCCTGCATGCGTTTTTGCTTGGTAAAGACTGCATCTGTCACACGGCTAGAGACAAAGATGGTAATCATAGAGTAGAGAGCGTATTTCCAGCCAAAGGTCAAACCTGCTATCAGCATGATAGTCCCATTTACCAAGAAAGAAATACTACCGACATTCCTCCCCGTTTTCTTGCGAATAGTCAGGCTGACGATATCTGTCCCACCACTAGAGATATTGTTTCGAAGAGCAAAACCAATCCCCAATCCCATGACAACACCTCCAAAAAGGGCATTGATAATGGGATCTTCCGTCAAGGTCGCCACAGGGACAAACTGGATAAAGAAAGAACTCATGGATACCGTGATAAAGGTAAAGACCGTGAACTTATGCCCAATCTGATACCAAGCCAAGACCATCAAAGGAAAATTAATAGCGTAAAAGGTCAGCGAAATCGGAATGTGAAAACCAAACCAGTGATTACTCAAAGCAGAGATAATCTGTGCCAGACCTGTCGCACCACTCGAATACACATGCCCTGGTTGGAAAAAGAAATTGACCGCTACTGCTGATAAAAAACCATAGACCAGAGAGGCCGAAATCTTCTCGTCATACTTCTCACGAGAGATGCTTTGTAAGACACGTAAAATTTTTATCTGATGAGCAAAGCGGCGCAGATAATAGCGCCACCGCTTAATTCGTTTTGCTTGTTTCATCTTCTTCTACTTGTAAGCTGAGTTCCTCTAGTTGTTTGAGAGCTACTGTTGAAGGAGCTTGTGTCATTGGGTCAGTTGCTTTATTGTTCTTAGGAAAGGCAATGACTTCACGGATATTTTCTTCTCCTGCTAAGAGCATGACAAATCGGTCAAGCCCGATAGCCAAACCACCGTGTGGTGGGAAACCATAGTCCATGGCTTCAAGAAGGAAACCAAACTGGTCATTTGCTTCTTCGGCTGAGAAACCAAGAGCCTTGAACATACGTTCTTGAAGGTCTTTTTGGTTGATACGAAGGCTACCACCACCAAGCTCATAACCGTTCAAGACGATATCGTAAGCAATGGCACGAACCTTAGCCAAATCACCTTCTAATTCGTGAGCTGTTTCTTCCTGTGGAAGAGTAAACGGATGGTGGGCACTCATGTAACGGCCTTCTTCTTCAGACCATTCAAACATTGGCCAGTCAACCACCCAAAGGAAGTTGAATTTATCGTTATCAATCAAGCCAAGCTCTTTGGCAATACGTCCACGAAGGGCACCAAGAGTTGCATTGGCCACTTCAAGCGTATCCGCCACAAAGAGAACCAAGTCCTTATCTTCAAGAGCAAGCGCTGTTGTCAATTCTTCTTGGATACTAGTCAAGAACTTGGCAACTGGTCCGTTTAATTCTCCATCAACCACCTTGACCCAAGCAAGACCTTTGGCACCGTACTGCTTGGCTACTTCAGTCATCTTATCAATGTCTTTACGTGAATAGTTGTCCGCAGCTCCTTTGACTACAATTGCTTTTACAGCAGGTGCTTCTGAAAAGACTTTAAAGTCTACACCTTTGACCACTTCTGTCAAATCCTGAAGCAACATGTCAAAACGGGTATCAGGTTTATCAGAACCATAAAGAGCCATAGCGTCATCGTATTTCATACGAGGGAATGGAAGCGTTACTTCGATGCCTTTGGTTTCTTTCATCACACGGGCAATCAAGCCTTCTGTGATATCTTGGATTTCCTGCTCAGTAAGGAAAGACGTTTCCAAGTCGACCTGAGTAAATTCAGGCTGGCGGTCACCACGCAAGTCCTCATCACGGAAACATTTGACGATTTGGTAGTAGCGGTCAAAACCAGCATTCATCAAGAGTTGTTTCGTGATTTGTGGACTTTGAGGAAGAGCATAGAAATGCCCTTTATTAACACGAGATGGCACCAAGTAGTCACGCGCCCCTTCAGGCGTTGACTTAGAAAGGAATGGTGTCTCCACGTCGATAAACTCCAACTCATCCAAGTAGTTGCGGATAGAGTGGGTCACCTTAGCACGAAGTTTAAGATTTTCCAACATTTCTGGACGACGAAGGTCAAGGTAACGGTAACGCAAACGTGTATCGTCATTGGCCTCAATACCATCCTTAATCTCAAATGGGGTTGTCTTAGCTGTATTCAGCACTGTCAGAGCAGTCACGTTTAACTCAACTGCACCAGTTGGCAACTTATCATTGGCTTGCTCACGCGCAGCGACCTGACCAGTCACCTCGATAACAAATTCGCTACGAAGGCTTTCAGCTGTTGCCATGACCTCTGCAGATACTTTTTCAGGGTTGATAACCAACTGCATAATTCCTTCACGGTCACGAAGGTCGATAAAAATCAAACCACCAAGGTCACGACGACGGCCAACCCATCCTTTCAAGGTCATTTCTTGTCCGATGTGTTCCTCACGAACACGACCAGCATACATACTACGTTTCATGTTTTCTCTCCTCTTTTATTCTGTTACTATTTTACCATAAAAGCGCAGGCTCTTCATGAAAATCATCAGAAAAGTTTGCCAGTCTTTAAAAATCAAATGAAGGTCCTTAAAATTAACGCTAATACAAAAATCCGATGAAGTTCACCGGACTCTTTTATTTTGAATTTTTGCCTGCTTTACGTTTTTCAGCAATTTCAGCTGCCTTTCGAGGCAAGACAATTTCCGTTGTATAAGCTGTCCCAAAGCGCAAGACACCTGCAATAGGAGCAAAGACAACTGCTAGATAGTTGTAGAAGAAATCGCCCTTAAAGGCATAAGCTAGCGCCCCAATGATGAAAAATAGAACAACTGCTTGAATCACTGCTAATAAAATTACTCGTTTCATGTGACCTCCTGACTCTATTATAGCATGAGTATCATCAAAAAGCCGATTAAATTATTCAAAGCGTGGAGAGAAATACTGTAGACCAGACCTTTTCTGCTAATATAAGCCAAGCCCAAACTAAAACCAAGGCTAAAATAGACAAAAAATTGTTGCACATCACCTGGGAAATGAATCAAGGCAAACAGAACACTGGATACCAGAAGAAAAATCAGAGTTTGTTTCCTATTGTCCTGCTTAGGAAAGAGGTAGCGTGCTAACATCCCTCTAAAGATAAGTTCTTCCGTCAAAGGAGCAAAAATAACGACCACAAAGAATGAGAAAAGTGGTTGAGACAAGGTCAAGTCTATCGCTATTTGCTGATTTACTGAAGGATCATTTGGCAAGAAAAACTGGACAACCAGAGATAAGAACCAAACCAAGGCAGGAAGCCAAATAAATAGGTTGAAGACACTCTTCTCAATACGAACAGGACCTTTCTGATACCATTTGTAAATACCGTACACATAAACTCCAGCCAAGGCCACATAGAGCAAGGTCACAGCATAGGGTGAAGCGCCTAAGGCAAGCGACGTAGTCGCGAGTACCTGAATGAAGCCATAGATGAATAAAAAGGATAGAATGGCTAGAAGAAACCAGCCAAGTTTTTTAAGTAGTTTCATAAAGTTCTCCTATTTAAAATAGCGTTTTACCATAGGTAACTGCATCACATTGATATAAACATGGATTGCTCCTACAAGCAATAAGGACAGTAATTGAATCTTTCCTGTCAAGAAAGAAATGATAAAAAGAAAAATATATAAGATTGGTAAGACATACTGATTTAATTGGAATAAAATCCGAAAACTCTGTTCCAAATTAGCCTTGCGCTCCCCTTCATCGTAAGAATCGAAATGCTCTAAGATATCCTTTGGTGTAGAGAAAAATGCCAAATCAAGCTGACGAACAAGCGCAATTGTTTTAAAAAGATATTTTTGGCTTTGTAAATACAGTACTAATTCCAAAAAGGAAAGGGAAAGTGTTATACGACTTACATCGAGTACAATTACTTCGCTTCCTGAAATGAAGAGAGCCAATACAATCGCTACGGCTGTAATATTAAAAGTAATATTTCCAAACTCAAGATTACGATACATTTGCACATAATAGGTTTCATTCAGATTATCATCCATTTCCTCTTGATACAAGGAGTGAAATTTTCTGCTTTTCTTTAAGAAATTGAACGTCAAAACAATGCCAACGAAACCTAATAGTAAACAAATAGCTGATATCCATGGTATCAAGATTTTTACATCTAACATAATTCCGTGGAATTCGGCACCAGCCTTCAACATATCTACAAACATGTACAAAAAAACTCCCAAGACAAAAGGAATTAAAAATAACAAGCCATGTTTCTTTTTCATATTCATTCTCCTTATTCACTTGCTAGATTTTTGGATTTCTTTTCAATCCAGTCAATTACTGGGATGAGGGCAAAATAGGCCCAAACAAATTGGTTACTTTGATAGTGACTAAACCAGCCTAAGTCTATCCCAATCAATAGAAATACGCTGACTAATAGAGCTACGACAACTACATAATAGATCACTTTATACTTGTTCATCACTCATCCTCCTCCAAGCGAAATACCGATTCGACTGTTTCGTTGAAAATCTGAGATATTTTCAGGGCAATGATAATGGACGGGGTGTATTCATCCCGTTCTAATAGACTAATGGTCTGCCTTGAAACCCCTGCTAGCTTAGCTAGTTCGGTTTGATTGAGACCATCGCGAGCCCGAAGCTCTTTTAAACGATTTTTAAGCATTCCTTTCTCCTTTTCTCTTAACTTGCTTACATTGTAACACATCTTTTTCTTTTTGACAAGCATATTTGTCAAAAAGTTTATGATTTTTGTCATTTTGCAAAAGAAAAAGGTCAGGAGTAAGATCCTGACCAGTTTTAAATACTATTAAAAGCCTAATTTTTCAAAGATTTCTGAGAAGTTTTGGCTGATTGTCTCAAGTGATACTTGCACTTCTTCTCGGGTTTGGTTGTTCTTGACTGTCACTTGTCCGCTTTCGACTTCGCTCTCTCCTAGGGTGATGAGGGTCTTAGCAGCAAAGACATCGGCTGACTTGAACTGAGCTTTGAGTTTACGGTTGAGGTAATCACGCTCTGCTTTGAATCCTTGTTGGCGAAGGGCTTGCACCAATTCCAAAGCCTTGACATTTGCTCCGCCTCCCAAGACTGCAATATAAACATCTAGGGCGTTTTCGATAGGGAGGGCTACACCTTGCTTTTCAAGAATGAGAAGCAGGCGCTCTACACCAAGTCCAAAACCAAATCCAGTAGTTTCAGGGCTACCAAAGTAAGCAACCAGACCATCGTAGCGACCACCCGCACAGACTGTCAGGTCATTACCCTCAATCTCAGTGATAAACTCGAAAATGGTGTGATTGTAGTAGTCCAGACCACGCACCATATTGGTATCGATGATATAGTCTACTCCAAGATTTTCCAACATCTGACGCACAGCATCAAAATGAGCTTGACTTTCTTCATCAAGGAAGTCCAAGATAGACGGTGCATTCTCCACTGCCACCTTGTCTTCTTTTTCCTTAGAGTCCAAGACACGAAGAGGATTTTCCTCCAAACGGCGTTGGCTATCCTTAGACAAGGTCTCCTTGAGCGGTGTCAAATAGTCAATCAAGGCTTGGCGGTAGGCCGCACGACTCTCAGGATTCCCAAGAGTGTTAAGGTGCAATTTGACACCTTGGATACCGATTTCTTCAAGAAATGGGCTGCCATAGCGATGGTTTCCACATCGGTAGCTGGATTGCTAGAGCCAAAACACTCAACACCAATCTGGTGAAACTGGCGCAAACGACCTGCCTGTGGACGCTCATAGCGGAACATAGGTCCCATATAGTAGAACTTGCTTGGCTTTTGCACTTCTGGGGCGAAAAGTTTATTTTCCACATAGGAACGGACAACGGGCGCAGTTCCTTCTGGACGGAGGGTAATATGACGGTCACCCTTGTCATAGAAATCGTACATTTCCTTAGTTACGATATCGGTCGTATCTCCGACAGAGCGACTGATGACCTCGTAATGCTCAAAAATAGGCGTACGCACTTCTGCATAGTTATATCGCTTGAAAATCTCACGGGCAAAGCCCTCAACGTACTGCCATTTGGCAGATTCAGCAGGTAAAATATCCTGCGTTCCTTTTGGTTTTTGTAATTTCATAGGGAATCCTCTTTAAACTTAATAGTCTTATTTTACCACAAATAGAGGGATTAAAACAGTAAGAGAAGAAAATCTCAAGAGAGTCTTTTCAGAAAATTCATCAAAAACTTGCCAAATTGTCAGAATTATGAGAAAATAGAGGATATTTATCACGTGGAGGGACTGTAATGAGAGACGATATCAAAATCAATGACCGTGCTTTGGCATTAAAAGACCAAATCATCGAAAAACTAGAGAAGGTTTTTGATACAGATGTGGAATTGGATGTTTACAATCTAGGACTGATTTATGAAATCAATCTGGATGAAACAGGCCTCTGCAAGATTGTCATGACCTTCACCGACACTGCCTGCGATTGTGCCGAAAGCTTGCCTATCGAAATCGTTGCAGGTCTGAAACAAATCGAGGGTATCGAAGATGTCAAGGTTGAAGTCACCTGGTCGCCTGCCTGGAAAATCACACGAATCAGTCGCTACGGCCGTATTGCCCTTGGACTGCCACCTCGTTAAGCAGGAAAATTACTTTTGAAGATGAAAAGAAGCAAGCCAAAGTTGGCTTGCTTTTTGATACTCAATGAAAATCAAAGAGCAAACTAGGAAACTAGCCGCAGGTTGCTCAAAACAGTGTTTTGAGGTTGTAGATAGAACTGACGAAGTCAGTAACCATACCTACGGCAAGGCGACGTTAACGTGGTTTGAAGAGATTTTCGAAGAGTATGGGTTTATTTTTTACCTGACTTGTCCATATTCCAGAAGTCTGTCACAGCTCCGCGTGAAGCAGATGACACTATGTGGGCATATTTACCGAGGACACCACGGCTATAAAGCGGTGGCAAGGTTGTTTCTGCCTTGCGTTTTTCAAGTTCTTCTTCGGATACGGCCATGGAAATTTCTTTGGTATCTTGGTCAACCGTAACGATATCACCTGTACGGAGGTAGGCAATTGGTCCACCATCTTGAGCTTCAGGAGCGATATGTCCAACAACCAGACCATAAGTACCACCAGAGAAACGGCCATCTGTTAAGAGAGCAACCTTGTCTCCTTGACCTTTACCAACGATCATGGATGAAAGTGACAGCATCTCAGGCATACCAGGACCACCCTTAGGCCCAACAAACCGAACAACAACAACATCGCCATCAACGATTTCATCTGTCAGAACGGCCTGAATCGCATCTTCTTCTGAGTCAAAGACCTTAGCTGGTCCAACGTGACGACGAACTTTAACACCTGATACCTTGGCAACTGCACCGTCAGGAGCAAGGTTCCCGTTCAAGATGATAAGCGGACCGTCCGCACGTTTTGGATTTTCAAGTGGCATGATGACTTTTTGACCTGGTGTGAGGTCTGCAAAGTCAGCTAAGTTCTCAGCAACTGTCTTACCAGTACATGTGACGCGATCTCCGTGAAGGAAACCATTTGCCAACAAGTACTTCATAACCGCAGGGACACCACCGACTTCATAGAGGTCTTGGAAGACATACTGACCAGATGGTTTCAAGTCGGCCAAGTGTGGCACACGTTCTTGAATCGTATTGAAGTCCTCAAGTGACAAGTCAACATTGGCAGCATGGGCAATGGCAAGCAAGTGAAGAGTGGCATTTGTAGAACCACCGAGAGCCATCGTCACAGTGATGGCATCTTCAAAGGCTTCACGAGTCAAGATATCTGATGGTTTGAGACCAAGTTCCAACATCTTAACAACAGCACGTCCTGCTGCTTCGATGTCTTCTTTCTTATCAGCTGATTCAGCTGGGTGAGATGAAGAACCTGGCAAACTCATACCTAGAACTTCAATAGCAGTCGCCATGGTATTAGCAGTATACATACCACCACAGCCACCAGGTCCAGGGCAGGCATTACATTCAAGACGTTTCACGTCCTCAGCCGTCATATCACCGTGATTCCATTTTCCGATACCCTCAAAAACAGAAACCAAGTCGATGTCTTTGCCATCAAGATTTCCCGGTGCAATGGTTCCACCATAGGCGAAAATAGCTGGAATATCCATATTAGCAATGGCAATCATAGAGCCCGGCATGTTCTTGTCACAGCCACCGATAGCGACGAAGGCATCGACGTTGTGACCACCCATAGCCGCCTCTATAGAGTCCGCGATGATATCACGAGATGTCAGAGAAAAACGCATACCAGGCGTTCCCATGGCAATCCCGTCCGCTACAGTGATAGTCCCAAACTGAACAGGCTAAAGCACCTGCAGATTTGACACCTTCTTTAGCTAATTTTCCAAAATCATGCAAGTGGATGTTACATGGTGTATTTTCCGCCCAAGTCGAAATAACCCCAACAATCGGTGTTTCAAAGTCCTTATCTGTCATACCAGTCGCACGAAGCATGGCACGGTTTGGTGATTTTACCATACTGTCATAAATGCTACTGCGGTGACGTTTATCTAATTCAGTCATTTGTTCCCTCCCATTTCAGTTTTTACTATTATAGCACATTTTAAAGGCAATGAACAGAAGAAAATTCTTGAATTTTCAGAAAATTTTGATTAATTCGGTTGATGTCCTTCTTATTTTTTCATCTTTTTTTGTCAAGTAACTTTACTTTACAAAAAAAATGTGTTATCCTAGTATGGTTGATGAAAATCAGTAGATTGAATCGAATATAAATACCTAAAGGAGAAATCAAAATGGCAGTACCTGCACGTCGCACTTCAAAGCGAAGAAAAACAAACGTCGTACACACTACAAAGTAACAGCTCCATCTGTAAACTTTGACGAAACTACTGGAGATTACTCACGTTCTCACCGTGTATCACTTAAAGGATACTACAAAGGACGTAAAATCGCTAAAGCTGCATCAGCTGAATAATAGAAGGGAGATACCATGCGCGTAAATATTACACTTGAACACAAAGAATCTGGTGAACGCTTGTACCTTACTTCTAAAAACAAACGTAACACTCCAGACCGTCTTCAATTGAAGAAATACTCACCAAAACTTCGCAAACACGTTGTGTTTACAGAAGTTAAGTAAGCATTCAATACGAATCAATACAGAAGAAAAACGCTAATTCAAGCGTTTTTTCTTTTTGTTAATTTCAGTACATTGCAATAAAAATCAACCGAATGACTACATTTTTGACTATATTTTTTGTGAAATAAATTAGAGGCTCTAATATATAGGAAGAATCCAAAATCCCCTGCAAGCTATACTTACAAGGGACTTGTGTATTATTCTTGTACTTCTTTCTGAGCAGCCTTGCCTTGGTCTAGAAGGGCTTGGACGATTTTCTCATCGCGTAGTTTGACAGAATCGTTGATCATTTCTGCGGACTTGACGATGGTTGTTTCTAGTTGGGCACGTTTCTGGCGTCCCAATTCAATGGCAGCAACGATACCTTGGTTTTGTGCAACCAGACTTTCAGCCAGTTTGGTAACAGATTCGACAGCGACTGTCGGGCTTTGTGCAATTCTCTCCATCTGCGGAATCACTTCCTTGCTGGTTTCAGCTAGCATCTGAAGGGCAGCATTATTAGCATTGACAATGGCATCTGCCACGACACCTGATTTCATTGATTGTTGCAAAATACCCAGTTGGGCAATGGAAAGCTTCATTGTCGGAATCGTATTACGACGAAGCATGCCCAATTTTTGGCGCATATCAGATGACACCTTCACAAGATTGCGCATCTGAGGTGTTGTTGCCCAGGCAACATAGAGACGGCTGACATACTCAGTATGTTGTTGTTCAAGGGTATTGACCACTTCAGCCATGCGGGCCAATTCTTGTGACTTGGTTTGGTATTCTACCGTACTTGTATCAAGTTGGTCAGCTTGGGTCTTCAGTTCGGCAGCGCGCTTGCCAGCTTCTGTCTGGCTGGCTTCGATAAAGGAAATCACTCCCACTAGATTTTCAATGGATTTGGTATTGTCCTCAATCAACATCTCAGCAGAGACGATATTTCGAGCTAAGACATCTTCTTGCTTGACCACTGCGGCAGCCATACCATCGAGCTTTTGCTCCACTGTTTTTGAGTCAAAGTAAAATTCTTGTAGGGTATTCTTGCTCTTGTTAAACAATCGTTGCAAAAAGTTTGGCTCTCTTCTAGCTCAGCAATTTCAGCGTTCTTGTATTTAACTACAAAGCCTTGCAACTCACGGTTGGTATTTTTGAGTAGATCGTCTACTTGGGGAATCTGCAGTTTCTTTTGCTCTGACAAGATACGATTGACTGTATTGTTCACGCCTTCTACAGCAGATTGTCCAAAATCCAAAAGAGCATTTTGATTGGTGACAAATTGGTCTACTAACTGGGGCACGTGCGCTTTGATTCCTTCTTGCTGCTCAGGGCTCAACTTTTCAAGAAAGGTCAAGGTCTTGTCCGAGCCAGTATTGGTCTCGATGATTTGGGTTGTTTTATCCACCTTAGCTACCGTATTATTGGCAATCTGGTCAATATCAAAATTAAATTCTGTCATGGTTACTCCTTTGTTTCTAACCTATTCTTTACGATCTTTTTCTAGGATACGCAGACTGATATCAAAATCACGCATATCTGTTTCATTGAGTTCTCTCAAAACTTGATCCAGCTCAAGGTCAAATTGTTCGATAGCTGCTTTAGCTTGCTCTAAACGTTCTTCTGCTCGATTATAGTTTTTAGGATTGGCCTTAATCTTTAAATAGCCTTCTAAAATCGTTTGGAATTTCTCCATCTTCAAACTATGAATGGCAGTCAATTCTTCCTTATCCCCTTCGGCAGAGGTGGCAATCTTGTTTAAAATAGCCTGATGGTCAATGGCAATATTGGCCAAGGTCTGGGATAATTCTGGAGCTAATTCCTCTGGCTCCGCATTTTCAAAATCTACCTGACTTTCTCTATCCAAACGTTCTAGCTGAACATCGATAGTTGCCCTTACTGTACGAACCTTTTTATCAATACGATTATAGACATCATCATCGATATAGGACTTGAGGCGATCCGCCTCCTGATGGATTTCCCGCAGTTCGATTAATACTTGATTGGCCAGACTCTTATAGGAATCTGAACCTTTCTCTACCAAGACTCCCTCTAACTGCTGAATATCTTTGTCCGCCTGGCGAATCCGGGCTTTTAAAAGCTCAATCCTATCGTCGAGAGAACGATCCTGCAAAAGAGGATAGCGCCAACGTTTATAGAGACGATAACCACCATAGCCTAGCAGTACACAAGCCGCAAGCGGAAGAGCATATTGAACCAAAAGGCCCAAGAAGAACAAGAAGCCCCAAAAATAGAGACAGCCTTTCAAAAAACCATTACCCGATTTCATAAACATTCCTTACTTTCAATTTATAAATCTATTTTAGCACAAAAGACAAGAATGAGGGCGGAAATCCCCCAGAAAAGAGTTGATTTCTTTGCTGTGGAATGGAACTTGGTAGCGCGTGTGCTAATTTCAGTGATGCTGACTCAAACCACAAACACACTCTTAGGAAGATCAAAACAAAAGCTTGAAATATCGGAGGGGTTGTGTTAGAATGAAAAGCATAAAGGGAAAATAATGCTTCTAGCATATATAACTAAAAAGCCCCACCGTGCCACCGATGGGGTTTTTTGCTACCCTCTAAAAGGGTTAAATGCTACTTGCTACGTCTCTTTATCCATAGCTTGAAAAGCTCAGATAGTACGTTAACAAGTAACGGAGCTAGAAAAAGGGAAAGTAACTCTAACATACATAACACCTCCCTTCATTAAACTGAGGAGTCCAAAATATTATATCATCAATATCGCGTCATTCTTGGAATAGATAGACCTAGATACACAAATAACCTTACTAACAAATCTCTGAACAAACCCAGAAATCAACATTTTAAGACAAAGCAAAAAGCCCACTGTTATAGACTTCTTACAATATAAAGTCTTATCTTAAAGCATTTTGTTATCTTGCAGTGATTAGGTACAAAAAACAGGCATAAGCCTGCTCTAAGTCTAACTTGATTTTCTCAAAAACTATTAAATTCAAATAAGTTGAGAAAACATAAAGGGTAACAAAAAAGGACTTAAAATGATGAGTTCAGCAGGCAAGAAACTAGCACAATCAAACGTGCTTTTTTTATTACCTAATAATACTATCATACCACATCTGGAATACACACTCAATTATTAGCAATCCCCTTCGATTTGCAGTATAATGATGAAAAAGTGGGTTAATATTGACGGTTCACCGAAAGACTCAGACACTAGTACAATTTCATTCAATGATATCGTAAGAATGGTTTGCCGAGTTTATGAAGGAGGGATTTATATGGATAAATTAAAAGAGACATGGGAAATTGATGGTTTTCTATGGCTTCATTGCCCTGTTTGCGGAACTGAAGTTATGGACTATGATATCTGTGATGTCTGTCGTTGGCATAATACTGGTATTATAAATATTGACGGTGGCCCTAATAAATTAACTCTAGCCGAAGCCAAAGAAGCTTACGCAAGGAGAAAAATTGTAAAAATTCTAGAATTTGATACAGTGTTGTTAAAAAACGGTCAAACGGCGACAATTGTCGAAAAGTTAAGTGAAGATACTTTTATTGCTGACATAGGAGATTCCCCGAAAGACTGGGATACCATAACAATTACAATCAATGATATTGAAAAAGTAGTTTATTGAAATAGCTAATATATTTGTATAATGTTGGGAGTAACCTTAAATGAATAAGACTGGAAAAGAGAATTTAATCATCATTAACGGTAGCGAATATGTCCATTGTCCAGTATGTGGTACCGTTACAGCAGTGTATGATATCTGTGACGTCTGTCAGTGGCAAAATACAGGAGAAACTAATATAGATGGCGGCCCTAATGAAATGACACTTGCAGAAGCCAAAGAAGCGTATGTTAAGGGAATTCCAATAATATAACAGACTATAGTACCACGAAAGGAGAGACTGATGGAACTTAAAGAATTTAATAACAAGGTTGTCAGAATAACCGATATTGATGGCCAAATATTTAAAGGTGTAGCTCTTTACGAAGACAAAGATGTCCACGATGAAGAATTTGATGGGTTATCCGTTAATTCTGGAACCAGATGGATTAAACTCTTTGAAAATGAAATCAAGGAAATTGAAATTGCTGATAAAATCAACCAGTCAAAAAACCCTTAGATTAGTCTCTAAGGGCTGATTGACTTGCAAGGATAGGCAGGACTGTCGGGGCTCCTGCATTTCTCGACCCACTATAAGTGGCGCGTTGGTGACAGATTCTCAACCTCTATCCTTCATATCTTCATTATAGCACTTTTTTCTCAACTTTCAATCTGTGCATCTGAATTTATTGTCTATCTTTTCTCTAGTGTCCTTCAACCATATTGTACTTCAACCTCACTCATGATTTCCAGCAAAGTTTTCCCTTTAATCTGTAAAGAAATTAACTCATCAAAAGATGACACTTTAAATTTATTATCTCCAAGTACGACGACAATGTCATAAACAGAATTAGGAAAAATACCACATACTTGACCCTTATAATCAAAAGAAGCGTCCCAACCATTGTCATACAATGCTCGTAAATCATCAAATATTGCCATAATATATCTTGATTCTCCTATATAAGATATTCCACAACTTATCCAAAACCATACGAAAATTTATCCGGCAACTCTTTTCCTAACTTAATACTTTTAGTCAAAGTATCTTTGACAAACGAAGTAAATTGTCCTAAATTATCTCCAACATAGCTATATTCCAAAGTAATTTTATCGATAGTTGCAATACCTTTACAACCTCCACTCACAATAGAATACTGCCTCTTAGAGGTTCCATCTTCTATTTTGTACATCGTAATAATTTGTTTATCAATCTTTATCATTTTCTATTTATTGTAAAATAAGGTACTGGAATTATTCTTGACTCTCAAAAATATAATTGCAACAAGGTATCGAAATCGTCTTCGAAAACATTTTGACTATTTTGCTTTATTTGCTCAATGATTTTATCCTTTGTATCTCTGTCCAAAGGTAGCGTTTCAAACGCTTCTTCTTTTACTAAGAATTCACCATTTTCTCCCTGAAATTCTTTTGTAATTTTTCTAATATGACTCTCGAAATCGATAGATTGAAGCTCTTCGTCGTTTATGTTATCTTCAATCGCATCTAGTAACAAGCTGATTGAAATTTTAATCATCTTTAGATACCTCCCTATGCGTAAATACCGCCACATTATTCATCAAGTCATCCTCTGTGTAGTCAATTGTAAAAGTATCTAAATTAAAGATAGATTTAGGTGGAGTTGAATGAATCATAGGGACACTACGTACCCTATACTCTTTTTCTCCAATTCTAACAAACTGATTGATTTTCAAATCTGAAAAATCAGGATTCTCAACAGTAATAGAAACAAGACGATGCGCTATTTTATAAACATCAATTATCTTATTTTTCATGTTTAACTTATCCATAATTATTATTTCAATACTTGCGTTCTAGGGAATCAAAACCAATTTTAGATTTAATACTATCAAATAAATCTAAAATAGATTGTGGAGTGTCTTTCTTAAACGATAAAGAATGTCTATCTTGGTCTGGATAAACTTGGTCAACCCACTTATCAATTTGATTATAAAAAATCAATAACTCTTTGGTTGGTGGTATCATCAAATCTAAAACGAAACCTCCTTTACTTTAACTTCATTATAAACTTTCCTCTTCTAATATTCAATCAACAAGAGATTATTACGATAGCTTTTTAGCTTCTTTTCTACTTCGTCAGTGGTCAAGTTGCTACTCCTTTATGATATAATTAGTTTAAAGATAAGTGAGGTAGAAATGATAGTGTCGCTACGCAACTTCATAGTATGAGATGACGGGACAGGCACACCGTCCACTACTCTTTGGCGCTTAGATTGTTCTAGGCGTTTTTTGCGTTTTCTCGGCGTTCGCTCTTGGTTCAAGTCTATTCTCCATACCATTTGGTAAGGAATTAAGAGACATTTTTATCTCTCCTATCTCCTTGTCATTCTGCGAGCAACTAAGGCAAGTTATTACTTTGCTTATCTGCTTATCATTTTGTAAGCAACAAAACCAAAAGAACAGATTTTTAAACTTCTCTCATTCCCTCAATACCCAAACAATAAAACACTATCAACTCGTTTAAACACACGTTTCAAACATGCTGGCGTTCCTGATATTAGTTTCCACGGTTTTAGACACACTCACGCTACAATCATGCTATATGCTGGCATAGAGGCTAAAGACTTGCAATACAGATTAGGTCACTCTAATATCTCTATGACTTTAAACACTTATGTCCATGCTACCAAAGAGGGAGCAAAAAAAGCCGTCTCAATCTTTGAATCGGCTATCAGCAATCTATAAATAATAAGGGTGTCCCATTTTGGGGCTACCCTCTTACTATACCTAAAATTGGTTAAGGGTAACTAAAAGGGTAGTAAAAACAAAAGCACTAAGGGAAAACGCCCCAAAGTGCTTAATATCAAGGCTCTAAAGCCTATCTTATTCAATAAAATATTACAACATTTTGTTGTAGAATTCAACGACAAGTGCTTCGTTGATTTCTGGGTTGATTTCGTCGCGTTCTGGCAAGCGAGTCAATGAACCTTCCAATTTTTCAGCGTCGAATGATACGAATGCTGGACGTCCAAGAGTAGCTTCTACTGCTTCAAGGATAGCTGGAACTTTCAATGATTTTTCACGAACTGAGATCACTTGACCTGGAGTTACGCGGTATGATGGGATATCAACGCGTTTTCCGTCAACAAGGATGTGACCGTGGTTTACGAATTGACGAGCTTGACGACGAGTAGTCGCAAGACCAAGACGGTAAACAACGTTATCCAAACGACGTTCCAAAAGAAGCATGAAGTTGAAACCTAGGATTCCGCCTTTGATTTTTGTAGCTTGTACGAACAAGTTACGGAATTGTTTTTCACCTACACCGTAAGTGAAACGAAGTTTTTGTTTTTCAGCCAATTGCAAACCGTATTCTGACAATTTAGAACGGTTGTTTGGTCCGTGTTGTCCTGGTACGTAGTTACGACGTGCCAATTCTTTACCTGTACCTGTAAGTGAAAGGCCAAGGCGACGAGCTTGTTTCCAAGATGGTCCTGTATAACGTGACATGTGAATGTCCTCCTGATATAAATAATATTTCGGTGGAAATAGTCACTTAGAAAGCCCTGATTCGTGCAGATGCCCTTCGCCTAAACAGCCAAGGTTACTTATCATAAGACACCTGTTGACGAGCTTCATGCTTTCCTGCTGATATTTCGCACAAAATCCATTCTACCATGAATGGCTAGATTTGTAAAGGGGTTTTAAGCTTTATTTTCACTGCCAGAGAGAATTGAGAAGGAGGGTAAAGGTGCTTCCTAGACCGTACTGACTGCTGACTGCGATTTCCCCACCCAATTGATGGGCCAATTCACGCGCAATCGCAAGACCAAGACCATGACCACCTGTTTTCATGTTACGAGAAGTTTCTACACGATAAAGGCGTTTAAAAATATTCTCCAAATCCTCTGGGGCAATCCCCTGTCCCTCATCGGTCACACTGATTGAAAGCTGGTTATTTTCCAGCTTAGCTACCACTTCCAACTTGGTTCCTGGAGCTGAGTATTTAAAAGCGTTATTGACCAGATTTACTAAGATACGAGAAAGCTTGGCATAATCTCCCTCAATTCGGGCAGACTCGGGGATTACCTGCAAATGGACATCTCGCTCCTCCCGCTCAATCAAGAACTGAAATTCACTCATACACTCAATCAAGAGCTGGTCCAGAAAAATACTATCTTTGCTGGTAGTTTCCACCTGATTTCTAGCTGTGTTTAGGGTCAAAAAATTCAACTCCTCAACCAGTTTATTGAGTCTTTCCGTCTGACGCCCAATGGTTGCTAGATAATGGTCCTGTTCTCCTTCCTTGATAACCCCATCCAAAATCCCTTCTACCGTCGCTTGGATCGAAGTGATGGGAGTCTTGATATCATGCGATAGCTGGGCAATCATCAAGCCCTTTTCTCGTTCGCTTTCTTCCAAGGAATCAAAGGTGGCCTGCAAATCATGGGACATTTCATTGAAAGCTTGGCCTAATTGCTGAAATTCTACAGGGCCTTGAACCTCCAGATTTGAAGGAAAGTCCTTGTCCGCTACTCGCTTGGCATGTTCCTTGAGTTTGCCCAATGAAGTAAAGACCGGCGATAGGAGAAAGAGACTAATCCCAGCACCGATAAAACTAGCCACTAGAGTCATACCCACGAGGAAATAAATTTCTCTTTCTTCAATTAGCATTCGCTGGATAGCCCAAAAAACCACGATAATCGTTAGGAGTGTTGAAATGACATACCCCACTAAAATATAACTTTTTAATTTCATTAACTACCTCGTGCTTTCTCAATTTTGTAGCCCAAGCCCCAGACGGTTTTGATGGTGGGTGTTTCTGAACTAGCATGTTTAGCCAACTCCTGTCGAAGAGCATGAATATGAACATTCAAGGTATTGGTGTCATCTACATAGTCTTCTTGCCAGACCTTTTCATAGAGGTCTGTCTTAGAGAAAACCCGCTCTGGATTGCTGGCTAAAAGCCATAGAAGTTCGAAGGATTTGACGGTCAAATCAAGTGCCACATCTCCGACTTGGACCTCATGACTACCGTGATTCATCCGTAAATTCCCGAGACTGACGACCTCTGTCTCACCTCCACGATGAAGCCGCCGCAAGATATTGTGGACACGCAAAACCAGCTCACGAGGGCTAAAGGGCTTGGCAATAAAGTCATCTGCCCCTAAGCTCAGGCCATAAATCTTGTCCTGCTCGCTAGTCTTAGCCGTGATAAAGAGAAAAGGCTGATCTGGAGATTGATACTGAACCTCACTAATCAAGTCATAACCATCCATCCGAGGCATCATGATATCTGTAATAATCAAATCAATTGGTTTTCTATTGAAGATTTCTAAGGCCTCTACCCCATCATGGGCACCAAAACCTGATATCCTGCCTGAACCAGATAACGTTGATGAATATCTGTGATTTCTACCTCGTCGTCAACGAGTAAAATTGTCTTTCCCATCTGTCTCTCCTTTGAAAAAAACAGTGCTATACCACAATAGTATAACACTATTTTTATCTCTTTACGAACATTCTAAACGATATCTGGATTTTTCAAATCCTAGATAGAAAGTCTGTAACTAGACTAGTCATTTTCCTCTTTTTTAGCTTTCAAACCGAGTCCACCTAGAAGTCCGGCCAAAGCTAATCCAAAGAATCCAAGAGTAGCCATTGATGTTTGGGCTTCACCAGTATATGGAAGCATGTCTTTTTGGTCTTTCATTTGAGCAGCCATCATCGGACTTGATACCTTGTTATTAGATGCCATCTTGCCTTCATCAGACATTTTGCTTGAGGCTGCTGGAGCTTGATCTTGTTTCATACTTAGATTTGCCATTGGCTGGCTAGCATTCATGGTTTTGTCCTGCTCTTTGTTAGGCATCATCTTATCCTGACTAGCAGCCGGAACTTTAGATTTCATCTCATCTTGATTGGCACTTTGCATTTGAGCGTTCATCTTAGACGCATTTTGATGACTATTCATCATTGGAGCCGGCATCGCTGAACCATTAGAAGATGGGACGAAACCTGACTGCATCGGAATAAGAGACTTCTGTCCATTCAAGTTTACTGTCAAATCTTTAGTCGCTACGAGATTGTTCAAGTCTGCCTTGCCGTCTTTAGCACCGTACACTTTGATGGTAGCTTTATAGCTTTGAGTACCGTTTTGTTTCAAGAGGTCTAGAAGATCTTTATCAGATTTACCTTGAGTACCGGCCAAATCCACTTCGTAGAAGTAGAGGCCTTTGCCCAATTTTTCTACTGGTGGAAGGGCTGGATTTTTAGCCGAACCGTTGTCTGACCATGGAGCTTTGTCGGATGCTTTCAAGATAAGACGAGTCAACATACCATCACCAGCGAAAAGTTCGTATGGAATAACTTGATTGACACCAGCTGTGAATGGACCAGGGAAGTTGGCTTTGTCCAAGTAAGTGGCTGGAACATCTACTGTGTCTTTAGTATTGTCAGCCACACCTTTTTGGACTTCAGCTGGGGTAGTTAAGCCATTCAAATTGACATTCAATTCTTTAGTCGCTACAAGGTTGCTCAAGTCTGCCTTGCCATCTTTAGCACCGTATACCTTGATAGTAGCTTTATAGCTTTGAGTACCGTTTTGTTTCAAGAGGTCTAGAAGATCTTTATCAGATTTACCTTGAGTACCGGCCAAATCCACTTCGTAGAAGTAGAGGCCTTTGCCCAATTTTTCTACTGGTGGAAGGGCTGGATTTTTGGCTGAACCGTTGTCTGACCATGGAGCTTTGTCGGATGCTTTCAAGATAAGACGAGTCAACATACCATCACCAGCGAAAAGTTCGTATGGAATAACTTGATTGACACCAGCTGTGAATGGACCAGGGAAGTTGGCTTTGTCCAAGTAAGTGGCTGGAACATCTACTGTGTCTTTAGTATTGTCAGCCACACCTTTTTGGACTTCAGCTGGGGTAGTTAAGCCATTCAAATTGACATTCAATTCTTTAGTCGCTACAAGGTTGCTCAAGTCTGCCTTGCCGTCTTTAGCACCGTACACTTTGATGGTAGCTTTATAGCTTTGAGTGCCATTTTGTTTCAAGAGGTCAAGCAATTCTTTATCAGATTTACCTTGAGTACCTGCCAAATCTACTTCATAGAAGTAAAGGCCTTTGCCCAATTTCTCTACTGGTGGAAGGGCTGGATTTTTAGCCGAACCGTTGTCTGACCATGGAGCTTTATCAGAAGCTTTCAAGATAAGACGAGTCAACATACCGTCACCAGCGAAGAGTTCGTATGGAATAACTTGATTGACACCAGCGGTGAATGGACCAGGGAAGTTGGCTTTGTCCAAGTATGTAGCTGGAACATCCACTGTGTCTTTAGTGTTGTCAGCCACACCTTTTTGGACTTCAGCTGGAGTGGTCAAGCCATTCAAATTGACATTCAAATCTTTAGTCGCTACGAGATTGTTCAAATCTGCCTTGCCGTCTTTAGCACCGTACACTTTGATGGTAGCTTTATAGCTTTGAGTGCCATTTTGTTTCAAGAGGTCAAGCAACTCTTTATCTGATTTACCTTGAGTACCGGCCAAATCTACTTCATAGAAGTAAAGGCCTTTGCCCAATTTCTCTACTGGTGGAAGGGCTGGATTTTTGGCTGAACCGTTGTCTGACCATGGAGCCTTATCAGAAGCTTTCAAGATAAGACGAGTCAACATACCGTCACCAGCGAAAAGTTCGTATGGAATAACTTGATTGACACCAGCTGTGAATGGACCAGGGAAGTTAGCTTTGTCCAAGTATGTAGCTGGAACATCTACTGTGTCTTTAGTATTGTCAGCCACACCTTTTTGAACTTCAGCTGGAGTGGCTGCTGGTTGCTCTTCACTTGCTTCACGGTCTTGTCCAGCAACTGTAGCTACAGGACTTTCCACAGGTTTAATCGCATCTTCTGTTTGTTTCTTAGATTCTGGTTTTGCTTGCACTTCTTCTTTTGGCGCTACCACTTGGTCTTTATCAGCTACATTCACTTTTTCTGGAGAGCTTGCAGTATCCAAGCTTGCTTTAGGTGTTGAGTCTACCTGTTCTGAAGGAAGAGCAGTATCGACTGCTTCTTTGAGAACTCCTACTGGTAAGTCGCTCTTTTCACTCACCGAAGTTCCGTCTGGCACAACTTGAGCAGGGGTCGGATTGACCACATCAGCACGTACAGAACTTGGTTGACCAACTAGGACAAAGAAGCCACTAGCCACAACAACTGAGGCAACACCGACACTGAGACGGCGAATAGACCAGCGAGTATATCTTTGATTTGGATTGAATTTCATAGGATTCTCCTTAGAGTTTTCTTTATTTGATGACTATAGTATAATCTCCTAAAATTAAAAAGGATTAAGAAAAAGTTAAAATTTTTCTTAAATCCCTCTTATAAAATACTTATATTAATTTTTTATACGTTCAATTCCGTCAAATTGTCCAAATACTGGTTATTAATCACCGCCAAGATATAGGTATCTGCTTTCAAGAGGTCATTAGGACCAAACTGGACGTCCAGTGGTGAATTTTCTTGTTCACGAAACCCTAGAACATTGAGATTGTATTTGCCACGTAGGTCTAGCTGGCTCAGGCTTTGACCTGCCCAGGCACTAGGAATTTTCATCTCTACGATAGACACATTTTTATCCAGCTGAAAGACATCAACATTATTATGAAAGAGAATGGTCTGCGCTAGGGACTGCCCCATTTCATACTCAGGTGAAATCACCGAGTCGGCACCGATTTTTTCCAGTACCTTCTTAGCTGTCTGGCTTTTGACCTTGGCGATAACCCTTGGTACCCCTAAACTCTTACAATGCATAACTGCAAGTACACTCGACTCTAGATTTTCCCCTGTTGCCACTACAACCGTGTCACAGGTATCAATTCCAGCAGTTCTGAGGAGTTCCTCGTCTGTAATATCGCCAACAACTCCACGCGCCAAAACAGGCTCAAATTGATTGATGTGCTCTGCGTGGTCATCAATGGCAATGATATTCATATCTTGCTTGGCGAGGGCCGTCAGGACACTACTCCCGAAAACTCCCAAACCTAAAATTCCAATCGTACGATCTGACATCGTTCTTCCTTTCTTATCCAATACTAATATCTGCTTTCATATACTGAATCAAATCTTTCTTATCAGGCTGGTAATCCGCTAGACTAACCAGCAAGGTCAAGGGACCGATACGGCCAATAAACATGAGCACCATGACAATGCTGAGAGCTAACTTGCCCAGTTCTGGTGTCAGATTTGCCGTTACCCCAACTGTCGCAAGAGCTGAAATGGTCTCAAACATGAGGTAGATAAATCGCGGTGTTCCTTCTGCCGTAATTCCTAGCAACATCAAGCCCAACAAGAAGGTCATCAAAAAGATAATGAAGACACTAAAGGATTTTTGGACTGTTCGAGCCTCAATGGTTCTCTGCGCAACATTGGCATGAGGCAAGCCCAGCAATTCACTACGCGCAAAGACCAATAGGACAAAGAAAGTCGTAATCTTGAGCCCCCCAGCCGTCCCTCCAGGCGCTCCACCCAGAAACATCTGTAGGATATAGATAAACAAGGTCACAGGCCGAGCTTGGGTGTAGTCAATAGAGGCAAAGCCAGCCGTTCTCATACTAACGGTTTGGAAAAAGCTAACCAGCACTTTCTCTGGAACGCTGAGATTGCCAATGGTTCCTGGATTGTGCCATTCCGTAAAGAGTGTGGATACTGTCCCAAACAGCAAGATTCCTGCAGTTAAGAAGAGGACCAGTTTGGTGTGGAAACGCAGACGGCGTTTTTTCTTCTTATCAAACTGGGTTGCCAAGTCAAACCAGATCATAAAGCCAAGACCACCTGTGATAATCAAGCCAGCAATGACCAGATTGATCAAGGGATCCGTCTGAAAAGCCACTAAACTGCTACTGCCAAAATTATCAAAGCCAGCATTACAAAAGGCTGAAATGGCTAAAAAGATAGAGGTGAAAATGCCTCGTCCCCAGCCGAATTCAGGAATAAAACGAAAACTTAGTAGGAAGGCACCCAAGCCCTCCACCAGAAAAGTTGTCAAAAAGATGGACCGCATAAAGGCCTTCAGCGACCGAGTCTCCCCGTAACTAAAGCTTTCCTGAATAGTTTCACGACTGCGAAGACTGAGCTTTTGCTTCCCCTGAATATAAAAGACCCCGATAAAAGTCATTAGCCCCAGACCACCAATCTGTATCAAGAGCATACAAATCAACTGACCCCAGACATTATAGGTCGTAGCCACAGGTTGCGTAAAAAGGCCGGTCACACAGACCATAGACACCGTCGTAAAGAGATGGTCAAAATAAGTGGCCTGCGAACCACTTGCCTGAACAAAAGGCAAACTCAAAAGAAGAGAGCCTATAAAAATAACTCCAGCGAAACTCAGAAAAATTCGACGAGCGGGTGAAAGTCCACCCAAGGCTCTTTCAAATTTTTTTACAAATAATTTGAATAACATACATCCATTGTACCATAAAAATTAGGAGAGTAGCTAGAACTGAGAGGCTATCTCAAGGCAAAGTTCCAAGGCCTTCTCGAAAGCTTCTGAACCCCAGTCACGACTATCATACTGGTCCAAGTCAGCTAAGGAATCAGCTGTGAACAACAACTCTCCCCAGAGAACGCCACGCAGTTGGGCTACTGCCGCAAGTGCAGAACACTCCATCTCCACAACAGCACAGCCTTCCTCCTTGCGATAAGCCACCTTTTCAGCCGTTTCTCGATAAAAACCGTCTGTAGACCAGGTCATGACTTCTTCATAAGGAATCCCTCGGTTTTCCAAAACTTGCTCAATGGCAACAATAGCCTCTGGCTGAATTTCCATATAACGAGAAGGTGCCACATAGTGATAACTAGCTCCTTCATCTCGCAGAGCGTGAACAGGGACTAGAAAGGCATTTTCTTCTATATCAGCCAGCACACCACAGGTTCCAGTGGAAATAATTTGCTCCACACCGTAACCAATCAACCAATCCATAAACTGGGCTGCTGGGGCAGAACCGACAGGAGCCTGAGACAGACAAATTCCCTCTCCCTTGTATTTCACGACATAGACTGGATAGGTCTTGGTGGCAGAAACGAATTCGCCGACACAGTCCGCCCCTACTTCCCTCGCATAGCGGTCAATCTCCTCACCTAAAAAAGCATAAACACACTTCTTAGGCAAGTGCAAGTCCAGCCCCTCGTGATTGGGCATGATAACTGCCTGAGGATTATCATCAAACTCTAAAATGGGAATCGCATGTTTCTGAATCATAACCCACCTCCTCTAATTTTGTACTATTGTATCAAAAGCTGACCGAGTGTCAAGGAGGAAGCTGATGAACCGAGGAGAAAAATAATACAATCGCAACCAATCTCCACCAAGGCAAAACAATTTGCTTGACAAAAGCTTGACTTCATGGTTTAATATACCCCGTAAGGGTATATTTGGAGGTGTCTATGTTTCACTTATTTACAAAAATTGACAGTATTTCTACCAGCGAGTTAGAAGCTAAACTCAAGGAACCAATTCAGCTACTGGATGTTCGGACGCCGATGGAATTTCGTAGAGGTCATATCAAAAATGCCAAGAATGTCCCTCTAACCGAAATTGGTTCCTACACACCAGCGACAAATGAAACACTTTATGTCATTTGTCATTCTGGTGTGCGAAGCAAACTAGCTGCGAAGAAGCTAAAGAAAAAAGGCTACGATGTCATCAATGTCCGAGGCGGTATGAGTGCTTGGACAGGTAAAATCATCTAGATATCTAAAGGAGAAAGTCAATGAAAATTATCATTGTCGGAGGAGTTGCAGGTGGTATGTCTGCAGCAACCCGTCTCAGACGTCTCATAGAAGACGCTGAAATCACTATTTTTGAGAAAGGTCCCTTTGTTTCCTTTGCAAACTGCGGACTTCCTTACTATGTTTCAGGAGAAATTGCAAACCGTGATAGTTTATTGGTCCAAACTCCTGAAAGTCTCAAGGCACGCTTTAATCTGGATGTGCGACCATTTCACGAGGTCATCCAGATTTCGCCAGCAGAGCACACTGTTATCGTACGCCATGATGGACAGGAATTCACAGAAAGCTACGATAAGTTGATCCTCTCTACAGGGGCTAAACCATTTGTTCCTACCATTGAAGGTTTGGCAGAAGCTAAGAATGCCTATACACTCCGTAACGTTCCCGATCTCGATGAAATTATGGCAGCCTTGGACAATCATCCAAAAGAAGCTGTCGTTATCGGTGCAGGCTTTATCGGACTTGAAATGGCTGAAAATCTGGCGAAACGGGGATTGCAAGTTACTATTGTTGAGAAAGCACCCCATGTCTTGCCACCATTAGATCAAGAAATGGCAGCCTTTGTCCAGGAAGAATTGGTTAAAAACGGTGTTCGCGTTATCACTTCTCAGTCTGCGACTCAATTTGAAGACCAAGGAAAAGTCATCGTTCTAGAAAACGGTCAAAAAATCACTTCTGACCTCACCATCCTTTCTGTTGGTGTTGAACCTGAAAACGGACTGGCTAAAGCTGCGGGGATTGAACTGGGACTTCGTGGTGGGATTCTAGTCAATGAACATTATGAAACCAATCAAAAAGATATCTTTGCAGTTGGGGATGCCATCGTCGTCAAGCAAGAGATTACGGGCCAAGACGCTCTCATCTCTCTAGCTTCTCCTGCCAATCGTCAGGGACGCCAAGTCGCGGACGTCATCGCAGGACTAGGGCGTACAAACAAGGGCAGTATCGGCACTGCGATCGTTCGTGCCTTTGATATGACAGCTGCTTCTACTGGTCTCAGCGAACGTATCCTTGGCATGAATCAACATCCTTACAGGCCCTTCATGTCAGCGGAAAAGACCACGCTGGTTATTATCCAGGTGCTACTGATATGACCTTGAAGCTCCTCTTTAACCCAACCACTGGAAAAATCTATGGTGCCCAAGGAGTTGGGAAGAAAGGTGTTGACAAGCGAATCGATATCCTAGCAACTGCTATCAAGGGAAATCTCACCGTCTTTGACTTACCAGAATTGGAGTTTACCTATGCGCCACCATTTGGTTCTGCCAAGGATCCCGTCAATATGCTGGGCTACGCAGCCTTGAACCTTATCGAAGGTCTCAGCGACAATATTCAGTGGTACCAGCTCGAAGACGAACTAGCTAAGGGCAAGAAATTCCTAGATGTACGGACAAGTGGCGAATTTCAGAGTGGTCGACTTAAGGTAGACACTATCCACATTCCCCTAAACGAACTACGGGATCGCTTGGATGAACTGGACAAGAACCAAGCCTACATCGTCAGCTGCCACAGTGGTTTGCGCAGCTATATCGCAGAGCGTATCCTCAAGCAAGCAGGATTTACCGTCCAAAATCTTGACGGCGCTTATTCACTATACAAAATGGCGAACCCAGAAGGAGTAGAATATGGAAACTAGTATCAGTATGGCTGACTTTTATGAAAAATATCAAAATGAAAATCTAGAGCTTATCGATGTCCGCGAAGCGCATGAATTCCAAGCAGGACATGCACCAGGTGCCAAAAATCTTCCGTTAAGTACCTTGGAGCAAGGCTACAAAGAACTCAAACCTGACCATGAATACCATGTCATCTGCCAAGGAGGAGTACGTTCTGCCTCTGCCTGTCAATTCCTCAGCGCCCAAGGTCTCACCGTTACCAATGTAGAAGGTGGTATGAATGCTTGGCCTGGTCAAGTAGAATAAATAATCTTCTACAAGAATCTATTACCCCATACAAAAAGCAACGGCATATCCGTTGCTTTTTGTATGATTAAGAATGCTCTAGATAAAATCAAGTCAAACTCCTCATAAACTATAACTGAGCATATAAATTGACTTCTATATTTTTAGTGATATAATATATATAATGCCATTTGTTAAGTATGTTCAGTATAAAATTAAAAACTCTGGCATTAAGGAAGGAATTCACTATGAAATCAAAAACTATTGCACTTTCTGTTGCAACATTAGCCAGTGTTAGTTTATTAGTAGCTTGTGCCCCTACAGCTCAACAACAAAATCAACAACCTGCTCAACAAACACAACAATCTAACCAAAATCAACAGTCTGACCAACAAAATCAGCAATCTAACCAACAAAACAATAACAATAACAACCAAGCTGCTCCAACTCAAAATGCTCCAGTAGCTCAACCTGAAAACATCGATGGAACCTATCAAGGACAAGATGGCCATGATCAAATTACTTTGACTGTTACTGGTAAAACAGGAACATGGACAAAATTAGAATCTGACGGTGACCAAAAAATTAAACAAGTTACTTTTGATCCAGCAAACCAACGTATGATCATTGGTGATGATGTACAAATCTACACTGTTAACGGAAATCAAATTACAGTAGATGATACTGACTTTGATCCTTCTGATCGAATTGTTTTATCAAAATAATCATAAAAAGAGGCCTAAAAATAGAGCCTCTTTTTCTCAACGTTAAAACTTACATTAAACTATCCTACTGATGGCATTTTTGTCTTTATGATAAAGTAAACAATTACTTCACTTCCTTTTAATCAAGTATCGGATAGCCTTTTCTAGGCGTTCCTTTTGAGCTTCAGGATCATCTAGCGGCTGGTTGATACATTCAGTAAGGTTTTCGGTAATGATCATCTCAATCACGCGCTCCACACTAGATTTCACAGCTGTCAATTGCGTCACAATATCAGCACAGTCACGATCCTCTTCAATCATCTTTTGAATCCCACGCAACTGGCCCTCTGAACGTTTCAGACGAGTAATATACTTTGAGTTTGTCATTTCTTTTTCCTTGCTCGATTTTTCTTCATTATATCTCTAATCAGCTTCTTTGTCAAAATTCTCGTCCATCCAACGCAGTACTGTTATCAAAGACTTTTCAAAATGTAAACTAACCATACTGATAACTTACTAGAGTTTCCAAGCTTTACCTTGCTAAACGAATACGGGTCACGATTCCGTCTGGGTCTGTGATTTCCAACTGGCTCGATGTCAGCCATTTGATTGGTGCATCAACTTCTTGTGCTCGTTGCGCAGTCGTTAACAGTTCTTCTTTATGTGCGACTTCGATGACATAGTAGGCCAAACCTGGCAATCCTTGCTTACGCGGAGCTAGGCCTTTTCCTCCCCATTCATTGACTGCTAAATGATGATGGTAGTCCCCAGCTGCAATCCAACTAGCGCTAGGCACACTGAATTTATCCTCTAACCCTAACACCTTTTGATAAAACTGGCTGGACTCTCGACTATCCTTGACGGAAAGATGAATATGCCCCATTCTCGTACCTTCTGCCAGAATAAAGGGCTCTGCTCTTTCCCCCAGCTCATAAATGTCCTGCGCCGCAAGGGCCTCTGTCACTCCGATAATGCGTCCATCTTCTCGAATATCCCATGTGGAAACCGGCTTATCTCGATAGAGTTCGATGCCATTTCCCTCCAAATCTTCCAAGTAAATAGCTTCACTGTAACCATGGTCTGCACCGCCGACAAGAGGAATCTGTAAATCTGTCAGGTGTTTCAAGACATCAGCCAATGCCTTTCGTGTCGGTAAGAGAATGGCCAGATGGTAAAGGCTATAATGTTCCCTTACTTCTCCACTCTCTTGTGTTTGAACCAGCTGTACCAAGGCTTTTCCACTTAGGCCTAGAATGACCTCTGTCTCAGTTTGAGATAAGATTTCTAAACCAAGCACTTGCTGATAAAAGGATCTTTGACTGGCCAAATCCTTTACATTTAAAACTGCCTCTGCCAAATAAATGTGGCTTTTGTATTCATAGGTCATACATGATCCTCTTTTCATGTTGTAATTATTGTTGTTACAATTATTATATAATTTCCATCAAGAAAGTCAAGCCAGGCAACTTGAGGCCTTTATTCCAACAAAAAGAGGTCAACGTTCACCATCAACCTCTTTCTTATCTTTCATTCTTTTTCCTAGGTAAGATTAATACTGTACTTATAACTTGCTATTTTCAGCCTAGTTTACCCATTCACCGTTGCCATTTACTTTATAACCGTCTGGTGTTGTTGTGCTGACTGCCAAAGCTCCAGAGCCATATGCATAGTACCAGTATTGGCCAACTTTAAACCAACCTGTCTTCATGATACCAGACGCATCAAGGTAGTACCAAACTCCATTTTCTTTGAGCCATCCTGTCTTCATAGCTCCTGAGCCATCAAAGTAGAACCAGCTATTTCCGTCTGTACCCCAGCCTGTAAACATAGCACCTGAGCTACTCAAGTAATACCAGCTACCATCTACTTTTACAAATCCTGTCTGCATGACACCTAGGTCATCCAAGTAGTACCATTTACCACCCGTTTTCACCCAGCCTGTCTTCAGATCACCAGACTCATAGAAATACCATTTTCCATCTGTTTTCACCCAACCAGATTGGTCTGAACTAGAAGTTCTAAATTCTTTCAGCGCTTTTTCAACTACAACTGCTTTATTTTTAACTGTTGACAAGTTAGATGAAGTCACTTCTGCATATTGAATAGCAGGACCGTAACTGCCTACCAACTCTTCTGAAGTAGCAGCATCACCAAAAGCCTGAGCAATCGTTACGGCATTATATGGGTTGTTAGGGTTCTTAAAGGCAGCAATCCCCATGTGTGTAAATTTAGGGCTAATCAAAGTCTGATAATGACCAGATCCACCATTTGTTGAACCACCTGATTTTTTCTTCACGTAGTCTGCTTTTTCAGCACGCCATTGTTCAAGAGCTTTTAGAAAACCATCATGGTTCCAACCCAAGTTTTCTCCTAGTACACTGTTTCCTGATGGGAAGGCACTCCAGATTTCTTTACCAGAAAGACGAGTATGGTCCATGGTTACAGAAGCTTCTGCAGCTCTGACAAAAGCTGCCTTTTCTAGGTCAGTCGACCATTTGATAGGAACATACTTATCTACCAAGCCTTCGTCAGCTGCCTCTTTACGGATAGCATTGATGGCATCTAAGATAGCTTGTTGGTCTGGAGTCAAAAATTCTCCCTTTAATCCAACCAAAACATTGCCACTAGCAGGGTTAAGCACTTCTGAACTCAAGACATTTTCATTTCTACCATCTGCAGATTGTGTTGCCACAAGTCTGTCATTGGCAAAAACATCATTTGTCAAAACTGCTCCAGCTAAAGTCAAAGCCAAGGCGCTAGCAAATACAATTTTCTTCATTTTTTTCTCCTTTTATCCTCTAGATAGGACAGGTATTTTCAATATTAAGTTATATCATATTTTCCTATTCTTTGCCCATTTCTACTAATGTTATAAGGTAAATACTATTCCCCAAAAAGTAGAAATTCCTATCCTTTTATTTCACAGCAAGCTCATAACGTGTTTTGCTTGTAAAGGTTTGACCGGCTTTAAGAATGACTTGGTCTTTGAGGTCGCTGTGAATGGCATCTGGTAAAGCCTGCGCTTCAAGGGCAATCCCATTGTGCTGTACCATTGGCCGACCTCCTATGATAACACTCTCATCCACAAAGTTTGCTGTGTAGACTACAAAGCAAGGAGCTTCTGTCTTGAAAAGCAGGAAGCGACCTGAATTTTGGTCATAAAGGAAACCAGCATTGTCATGACCTGCAGGAAGGGCAAATGGATGATCCAAACCAGATACCAGCTGGATTTGCTCATCTTCCTCTGCAAAGATATCCTTTAACAAGGTACCATTGTAGATGTGTTTGACCACATCACGAGTAGCATCTGGAGTTTTGGCAGGAACACCATCGGGAGCGATTGGATAAATGCCCTCTGTGTTTAGTTGGAAGACATGACGGTCAATCGTCTGCGTAAAATCACCAGACAAGTTGAAATAGCTGTGGTTGGTTGGATTGACCAGCGTATCTTGATCGGTTGTCACCTTGTAGCTGATTTCGTAGGCACCAGTTTCTTCTAAGTGGTAACTGATCCAAATCTTGAGATTTCCAGGGAACCCTCCTGTCCCATCTGTACGCTCTGTGTAGAGGGTCAAGCCATGATCGCTTACTTCTTCAACTTCAAACAAGCTGGAATCCCAACCTGTTGAGCCACTGTGGTTGCAGTTGCTAGCATTGTTGACTTCAAGGTCATAGGTCTTGCCATTAAGCTCAAAGGTTGCACCTGCAATACGACCCGCTACAGGACCTACACTTGCTCCATGCTTGGGACTATTGCCTACATAGCTAGCAAAGTCATCAAAGCCCAAAATAACATTGGCAAAATTTCCATCCTTGTCAGGTGTGACATAGCGCAAGATGGTCGCACCATAAGTCATAACCTCAAGCTGGTAGCCACCGTCCGTCTCAAAGCGATAGGCCAAGACATCCTTGCCCTCAACATTTCCAAACACACGCTCTGTGTATGCTTTCATTCTCTTCTCCTTTTTCTATTTCTCTCAAGCAAACAAACCATAGAAAGCCTACTGACAATCTATGGTTTACTTGTATGATTTACAAACTCCTTTATCAAGAATCTATAAACAAAGTATTACTTTTGATATTCATGGATGATAACACCTTGTACCACACGGTTTACTGTACCTGTAGGAGACGGTGTATCTGGTTTATTTTCTACCTTGAGTGAAGTCAATAGGGCAAAGAGTTGGGCATACATGATGTAAGGGAAGACACGGTAAATATCATTCAAGACACCGCCACAACCAAGTGCCACTTCTTTGACATTTTCAAGACCAAAGGCTTGATCACTCAAAAGCACAACACGGCGAGCAATCTGGTCACCAGCAACTTCACGAACCAAGTCCAAGTCGTACTTACGAGTGTAGTCTGTCGTTGTACCAAAGACTAAAACAACTGTATCTTCGTTGATAAGAGATTTTGGACCGTGACGGAAGCCAACTGGGCTTTCATACATGGTCGCCACTTGGCCAGCAGTCAGTTCCAAAATCTTAAGCTGAGCTTCATGAGCAAGTCCAAAGAAAGGACCAGCGCCTAGATAGATGACACGGTTAAAGTCTAGGTCAACAAGTTCTTTGACATCTTCTGCATTGTCTAGAATTTTACGGGCAAGACTAGATACAACTTCAAAACGTTCAGCTTTAACAGCAAATTCTGTAGGATCAAAGACCAAGAGAGCTGTTAGCATCATAGAGGTAAAGCTAGAAGTCATGGCAAATCCAGCATCATTAGAGGCAGCTGGTTGCAAAAGCAAGAGATTGCGGTCATCTCCATGGGCTTGAAGAGCCAATTCACCATCTGCTGCACAAGTAATCGTCACTTGATAAAGCTCATCCACCAAGGCTTTGGCCAAATCAACAGTCGCAACACTTTCGGGAGAGTTACCACTACGAGCAAAAGATACAAGGACAGTTGCCACATCTTTTTTCAAATAAGTTTCTGGATTGGCAACGATATCTGTGGTCGCAATAGCATTGAAATTCCATTTGCGTTCGTCATAGACTTCCTTAAAGTAAGGTACCAAGGTATCTCCCACATAAGCAGAAGTCCCAGCACCTGTCAAGATAACCTTTATATAGTCATGTTTATCAGCAATCCCTTGTAGGAAAGCTGCAATTTCTTCACGTTTTGCTTGATAAGACTCAAAAGCTTCCTTCCATACATCAGGCTGTTGGTAGATTTCACGTGTAGTGATTTCTGCACCCAATTCGATCAAGTCTTCTTTTGTATAATGTAACATTGATTTCCTCTTTTTCTATTAAATATGGGAATGGGAGTAAGCCCCATTCCCATGTATATTCTATATAAAATGCTCTAACGATTTTCACGTTGTCACATCTTATTGAATCGAGTTCCAACTAAAATCTTTGGGAAAAAGACCGATTATCGTCGGAGCACTGCTCCATCCTCCTATCACCTATTTTCCCTGTGATTTTCACGTTGTCACATCGTATACTCAATGAAAATCGAAGAGCAAACTAGGAAACTAGCCGCAGGCTGTACTTAAGTACGGCAAGGCGACGTTGACCTAGTTTGAATTTGATTTTCGAAGAGTATTATTCATCTTCGTCATCATCGAAGCCGGCTAACAGATCATTGACTTTAACGATGCTTTCTGCAGCACGGCTCTTATAGTCCGTATCTGCGCCTATAAGGCTCGCATTGATAAATTCAATCACCATTGGAAGATTCATCCCTGCGTAAAGTTCGATGTCACGGCCTTCCATAATCAAACGGCTTACCACGTTACATGGTGTTCCACCGAGAAGATCCGCAAAGACTAGGAAATCATCCAATCCTTCAATAGCAGCTTCAAATTTCGCAGTAAATTCTTCTGGGCTATCTTCTGGAAGAAGAGCCACTGTATAAATATTGTCTTGTGGACCCATGATCATTTCAGTGCTACCTTTAAGCTCTTCACAGAAATGACCATGACTCACCAAAATTAATGATTTCGTCATAAATTATGCGCCCATTCCAAGTAAGAATTTACCGATGAATGAAAGACCTAATGCAAGAGCAATGATGATACCAATTGCTTTTGTAGAGTTCATACCTTTCTTACCAAGCAACCAGAAGATAAAGGCAGTAAAGATTGCTGGAAGCAAGCGTGGGAAGATTGAGTTCAAGATGTCCTGGAAGTCAATCATTTTTTCACCGATTGGCAATTTATAAGAAACTTCAAAGTTGATCAATGTTGCTACAAGAGCACCCATCATGAAGACACCAAGTACAGATGCAGCGTCAATCAAAGCTGTCAAAGTACTTTGCATGTTGTTGATAAGGTTAACCCCTTCTTTGTAGGCAAACTCCAACTGTTTCCAACGGAAGATGTCATACGCTACTGCAACTGCAATCCAAAGGAAGATACCCCAAGGTTGGCCAGCGATAGCCATAGTTGCTGCGACTGACCCCATGATAGCAGGGACAAGTGAACCAAAGATTGTATCTCCAAGAGGAGCGAATGGTCCCATCAAACCTGTCTTGATACCGTTAACGGCGTCTTTTGCACCCACACCATCTTTTTCTTCCATGGCAAGGTCAAAACCAGCGATAATAGTGTGGAAGAATGGTGAAGTATTGAAGAATTGAGTATGAACTTTCATCATTTCTTTCAATTCAGGAGTTCCATCCCCATACATTTTACGTAATTGTGGCAAGATCATGTAAAGGTAACCAGAAGCTTGCATACGTTCGTAGTTCCAACCTAATTGGAAAGTAAACAAGCTACGTTTGTTGATTTGATTAAATCTTCTTTTGTAAGTTTGTAATTAGAATTCGTCATCTTCGATTTCCCCACTTTCTGATGGTGTAGAAGGTGCTGCTACAGCTACTTTTTGGCTATTTTTGAAGTGAAGCACTGCAAGGAAAATACCTACGATAGAGATACCAATCATAGACAAACCTTTGAAGTTGTTCACGAAACCAATTTTTTCAGCAACATCTTTCGGTAGAGTGCCTACGATACCAGCAACAGCGCCACCAAGACCTGTTACATATGAGTAAAGAACAGTCAACATAGCTGTCAAACCAAATCCCATTGCAAGGTAGTGAAGGTTACGTTTAACTGGAAGGTAACGAAGTAAGATTGCAAATCCAAGACCTGGAAGCATACGTCCTGCGAGAGTCAAACCATCTGCAACCCATTGGTATTTTGTAACGAAGTCTACTACGTGTTGTACAAATTCGCCACCAAAAGCAAGCGCAAAGAAGACTGGAAGGGCACGAGATAAAGCCCAAGGAATCGCACCAAGCAAGTAGTTACGTTCAATACCTTTATAGTCAAAGCGTTCGATTGCAGCATCCACACGGTGAGCGAAGAAAGTAGTTGTCATACGTCCTAGAACGTCGAAGTATGTCAAGAGAGCTGCTACTGGCACAGCGATTGTTGTAATCGCAAGTGCTGTATCAATTCCTTGTGAAACAGAGAAGGCTGTCGCAAGAACCGCACCAGAAGTTGCGTCGATACGAGAAGCACCACCGAAGGTACCAACCCCAAGAACGAATAGCTGCAAGTTACCACCGATAAGCAGACCAGTAGTCACATCTCCCATGATTAAACCAGTAATGAAACCAGCAAATACAGGGGAACCTGCAGATGAAACGATCGTCAACTCATCACAGATTTGATAAGCTGAGTACAAAGTGAGAAGTAGAATTTGCCACCATTGTATCATAACAATGACCTCCTAAAAATTTTTTCCTATTTTAATAAGCTCAAAAAGTCTGAAATTGGATCATTTGGAACCATTTGAGCAGTCAGTTTAACACCTTTTTCTGCCAATTTGTGGAAATCTTCCACATCCTTGTCCACTACGTTGATAGAACGTGTAATGGCACGAGTTTCTGGTGTTTGAGACATATTCCCAACATTAAGGGTTTCAATTGGTACACCTGCTTCTACCAAACCAAGGAAGCGGTCTGGTTTACGAGCAACGATAAAGAGACGTTGGCTATCATATTTACCAGCAAGAATATTGGCCTGCCGCTTTTTCAATTGGCAAAATACTCAATTTCACACCTGGTGGTGTCGCAAGTTTCAAACCACTCTTTTCAATGTCGTTATTAACAACCTCGTCATCTACAACCATAATACGTGAAACATTTAGTTTCCCTGCCCAAAGATTGGCTACTTGTCCGTGGATCAAACGTCCATCGATACGGCATCCTACAATTGTCATAAGTTTTCCCCCTTTATGTGTTTTAGTGTAGGTTTACGAGTTAAATGGATCTCTTCTTTATATTCACCTTCTGTTTCAAAGATGATGATGCGGTTATCACCTTCCTTAAGATAGCTATGAGGGATATAAAGCGAGAGGGTCGGGCCGACGTTCCAAAAACGTCCTAGATTCTGCCCATTGACAAAGGCAACTCCCTTACCAAACTCAGATAAGTCTAGGTAGGTATCTTTTGGCTCTTGGACTGTAAAGTCATAAGCATAAAAGGCGGGTTGTCCTTCTGTCCATCCTTTTGAAAAATCAATTTTCTCAGGATTATCTAGTGGGAGTGGATAGTGTTTCCAGTTTAGTAAGAAATGCAGATCCTTACAAACCCCTGTCCGAATTCCCTTACGTTGCGTATCCGCTAAGAACTTGTGTCCATAGTTGACACGCCCCATGTTTTCTATCAAGATATCCAATCTAGATAGCGCTTTCTTTTTACCTTGATAAAAAATATCTTCCCCAATCTCTGTCTGATATTGGGTTTCAACCCACTGACCATCGACATAAAGCTGAGCCCTATCTCGACCATCAATGATACGAAGTCTTTCTTCTTCTGCATCCCAGTTTGTTTCTGTTCGATAGAGTAGGTAGCCATAACTTTGTCCTAACTCCTCCATCTTTTTAGGATAGAGACTTTCTACTGGACTTGACAAGCTATCCAAGGTTTCAAACAAGGAAACTTTTTCAACCAGTGGAATAGCATCCAACTCCATACTCTCTTTGTAGAGTGGGTCCAACTGCGGATACTCTGGGAAATGTGTTGCCATCATCTTCTTGACTGCCAGATATTTAGCAGTTGGATTTCCTTCTTCATCCAGAAGAGCATCGTAATCATAGGATGTAACTTGTGGCAAGTCCAAAGTCCCTCTAGCCGAGCAACCATTCATGAAACCAAAGTTTGTACCACCGTGGAACATGTAAAGATTGATGGAACCTTGCTCCAAAACTTCTCTAACTGCAGCTGCCAACTCTTTCGGATCCCGTGTGATAATCGGTTCTTTCCATCGATTGAACCATCCATCCCAGAATTCCATACACATGAATGGCCATTTCTTACCATGTTCATCAAAGAATTCCTGCATTTGTGAAAAGTTGTAACTAGCCTTAGAACCAAAGTTTCCTGTTACAAAGAGGTCATCTTCTATTAAGGTTCCAGCTTTCAAAGTAGCTCTCCATGGACCATCTGAAGTAAAGAGTGGACAGGTTACACCACGCTCTTTCATCAACTGTCGAATTGCCCTTAGGTAAGCCTTATCTTCTCCATAGGAACCATACTCATTTTCAACCTGCATCATGAGGATATTGCCACCATTGTCCAACAAATGTGGCACCAACCGTGACAAGAGTTGGTCATAGTAGTGGTCGACAGCTTCAATATAAGCAGGATCTGAGGAACGAATTCTCATATCCTTAGTCAAGAGCCATGCCGGTAAGCCACCGAATTCCCACTCTGCGCAGATGAAGGGTGACGGACGAACGATAGCGTAGAGACCTAGATCTTGTGCTGTCTGGAGAAATCGCTCCAAATCTAAAGCTCCTTCAAAGTTAAACTCACTCTCACGAGGCTCATGTAAATTCCAAGCTACATATGTTTCTACTGTATTAAAACCAAGAGCCTTTAAGTTATAGAGCGAATGATACCAATCTTCTGGAGGAACCCTAAAATAATGGATGGCGCCAGATAAAATCTTAAATGATTTTCCATCAAGATAAAAATCATCCCGTATCTCAAATCGTGTCATATTCTTACCTTCTGACAATTAAAGTTTTCGCTTTCATTTGTTGATATAATAAATATATCTCAATATCTTGCATTTGTCAATAGGTTTTCACAATTTTTTCATTTTTCACTAACCTTTACGCAAAAAAACTTATGAATCCTTATTATTTCTAATAAAAATATAATATCCAAAACCTTGAATAAATATGTAATGGTTTCTATTTAAATTAACTTTATATACTAAGATTCTAACTTTTTTATTCAAAAGACTACTATTCTTTCCAGTTTTATGGTAAAATCTTTATCGGAGAAAGAAAATCGAGGTGAAAATATGGCAATTCCAAAGTATCAATATATTAAAGATGAATTAAAAAATAAAATCATTTCTGGCCAATTTGCCAGTGGAGATAAATTCTACACTGAAGCTGAATTGATTGCAATGTATGATGTGAGTTCTATCACAGTTGTCCGCGCCTTAAACGACCTTGCCAAGGATGGCTATATTGTCCGTCAACAAGGAAAGGGTACATTCGTTTCACGCGCACGTAAACACAAACTCGTAGAGTTTTCAGATGTAGAAGTTTTTGAAACTAAAGATGATAAAGTTACCGTCCTTTCTATTGAGCGTGGAAACAAACTAAGCTACTTAGAGAAACTTGGACTACATGCTAATCAATTCTACTACAAGATTGAACGCGTACGAGAAGCAGGTGGTGTTGTTTACATCTACCATACATCTTATGTTCCAGAACAATACATCAACGCAAATTATCCAAATCTTGAATATTATAGCTCTATTTATAACCGTTTCAAATTGGACTACCACATTCACATGAATGATGAACATTTTGAAGAAATCAATGAAATAGCATTTCCAACTCCAGAACATGCGGCTTCGGTCCTCGGAGTCGATGAACAATTCCCAACCGTTTTACAAATCAAGACGACTAAACTAGAGTCTACTGGTCAAGTTCTCGCATACAGCGAAACATATAAACGAGCGGATTACTACAAAATCAAATTCATTTCATGTGACCGTGATCACTAAGAAAAAAGCCTAAGCCTTGCTTGGGCTTTTTCTATGTTTATTATATGACATTAAAAATGTATTTTCTATATGTTAATTAAGATAGACTAAATTTGTTTAAATTTTACTAAAATATAGGTAATTTCTATCAAAAGTAATTTGAGACAAAATAAAAATCGAAGTTCTTATACTTCTATAAATAGAGTAATAGAAATTCGATTTTTATTCTAATTATCCTAAACCAAGACGTTCAAAGATATCATCCACTCGTTTAGTGTAATAAACTGGGTTGAAAATTTCGTCGATTTCTTCTTGTGTGAGGCGTGAAGTTACTTCTGGGTCTTCCTCAAGAAGTGGTTTGAAGTCCACTTGATTATCCCAAGAGTAGGCCGTTTTTGGTTGCACCAAGTCATAGGCTTGCTCACGGGTCATTCCTTTTTCAATCAAGGTCAACATAGCGCGTTGGCTGAAAATCAAACCAAATGTTGAATTCATGTTGCGAATCATGTTTTCAGGGAAAACCGTCAAATTCTTGACGATATTTCCAAAACGGTTGAGCATGTAGTCAATCAAAATGGTCGTGTCCGGCGTGATGATACGCTCAGCTGATGAATGAGAAATGTCTCGTTCGTGCCAAAGAGCGACATTTTCATAGGCCGTAATCATGTGACCACGGATGACACGCGCCAAACCTGTCATGTTTTCAGAACCGATAGGATTGCGTTTGTGAGGCATTGCAGATGACCCCTTTTGTCCTTTAGCAAAGAATTCTTCTACTTCGCGTTGTTCTGATTTTTGCAAACCACGGATTTCCGTTGCCATGCGTTCAATAGAAGTCGCGATACTTGCAAGTACTGCAAAGTACTCAGCGTGAAGGTCACGAGGAAGAACTTGTGTAGAAATTTCTTGAGCACGGATACCCAATTTGTCGCAGACATATTGCTCAACGAATGGTGGGATGTTGGCAAAGTTCCCAACTGCACCCGAAATCTTACCAGCTTCCACACCAGCAGGCGCATGCTCGAAACGCTCGATGTTGCGCTTCATTTCGCTATACCAAGTCGCCAATTTCAGACCAAAGGTTGTAGGTTCAGCGTGCACACCATGGGTACGCCCCATCATGATGGTAAACTTGTGCTCCTTAGCCTTATCAGCGATGATGTTGGTGAAATTTTCAAGGTCACGACGGATGATGTCGTTGGCCTGCTTGTAGAGGTAACCGTAAGCCGTATCCACCACGTCGGTAGAAGTCAAACCGTAGTGGACCCACTTGCGCTCTTCCCCTAGCGTTTCAGAAACCGCACGCGTGAAAGCCACCACATCGTGACGCGTCTCTTGCTCAATCTCTAAAATACGGTCGATGTCAAAGTCCGCTTTCTCGCGAATCAAAGCCACATCTTCCTTAGGGATTTCTCCCAATTCCGCCCATGCTTCGTCAGCCAAGATTTCCACCTCAAGCCAAGCACGGTATTTATTTTCTTCACTCCAAATGTTCGCCATCTCAGGGCGAGAGTAACGGTCGATCATATTGTTCATTTTTCCTTTCTTCGTAAGCTGTTGGGAATAAGCTATCTAGGTAAACCAAGATTTCTACTCAAACTCCTCTTTTCCAATAAACACAGATGGATAGTGTGGTAATTCTTTGAGATTAGTATCCAATGGTAAATTATAAACTGCTAAATAGTTTTCAGGATGTTGAACAACTAGCTCTTCATATTTAGCCTTCACCTTTTCGTGATCACTGCTAGCATACAAGACTTCCACGACTGCTCCAGTCTTATCCTTTTCAACAAAAGCGTTAACGATGATTTGAATCATAGGTTTCTCCTAAAAATCAATTCCTTTCCCAAACTCATCCACACTATCCGGCACATCACTAAACAGAGTCACATGCCCCATCTTGCGGTTGTGCTTTGCTTCTATTTTACCATACATGTGAAGGTGGGCGCTTGGATTTTCTGTGACATATTTTTCAGCAGCCTCGACGTGTTGGCCGAGTACATTAAGCATAACGGCTGGCGCATGCAGTTTGATAGCTGGCAATGGCGATCCCAGAACGCCCAAGATATGGGTATCAAACTGAGAGAAGTCGCAGGCTTCGATTGAGTAGTGTCCTGAGTTATGTGGGCGTGGGGCAATCTCATTGACAATGATGTCATCAGCTGTCGCAAACATTTCCACGCAGAGAGTTCCAGATAAGTTAAGCTGTTCAGCAATCTTCACTGCCATGGCTTTGGCCTTGTCTGCTAAACTCTCAGAAATGCGAGCTGGCACAATGGTTTTTGAAAGAATATTGTTTCGGTGGATATTTTCCTGAACTGGGAAAACCGTCACATCCTTGCCATTTCCTGATACGATGATAGAAATTTCAAGGTCAAAATTGACAAATTCTTCCAAGACACAGTCAGCTGAATCTGCTAGTTCATAGGCCTCTTCCAAATCTTCTGCTGAACGAATGACCTTTTGACCATGGCTATCGTAACCACCGGTCGCCGTCTTTAGGACATAGTTTTTCGATAGGTCGATATCTGTCAAATCCTGACTTGAAGTCACAACCTTGTATGGTGCCACCGTTACTTGTGCCTTATTTGAGAGAAAGTTCTTTCAAAAATCCGATTTTGAGAAATACGTAGTAGGTCGGTTCCTTGAGGAAGCTGACCTTCTTTGATAACAGCATCCAAACCGTCAGCATCAACATTTTCAAACTCATAGGTGAGGACATCGCAACGCTCCGCCAACTGACGAAGGGCGTCCACATCATTATAAGGAGCTGCGATGATTTCTGCCACACGGGAGGCTGAACAATCCGCAGCAGGATCCAGCGCGATAACCTTGTGCCCCATGTAGATAGCAGAAATGGCCATCATCTGACCCAGCTGACCGCCACCGATAATTCCGATTGTTTTAGATGAGCTCATTTGTTGACTCCTCTGCGATTTTTCCTTGCTCCTCTGCGAAATCTGCCAAAGCTGTCGCGATAGCCGCATCCTCTACAGAGAGGAGACGGAGGGCAAAGAGGGCCGCATTGGTCGCACCTGCTTCACCAATAGCCATTGTCGCAACAGGCACGCCACCCGGCATCTGCACGATAGAATAGAGTGAGTCCACGCCACTAAGAGCACGTGATTTGACTGGTACACCAATGACTGGAAGGGTTGTTTTGGTAGCTACCATTCCTGGCAAATGAGCCTGCACCTCCCGCACCTGCGATGATAACCTTGATACCACGGCTACGGGCTTCTTCTGCATGTCTAAACATAAGGTCTGGTGTACGGTGGGCAGAGACAACCTTCTTTTCGTAGGCTACACTGAAGCGGTCTAGGACTTCTGCTGTTTTTTGCATGGTTGCCCAGTCGGATTTTGAGCCCATGATGATGGAAATTACTGGTTTAGTCATAATTTTTCCTTTTCTTCTTTTTTGATAATGGTCTTAGGTGGTGGGGACGGAAGCAAACCTTCGGTTTCATTCCTAAACTTGGAGCCTAAGGTCTCAAAGTTTCCCCCGACCAGAACATTCACTGTTCTGGTCTTTTCACCACGGCGACCATTATCGTATTTGGCGACTTCGTCGCGTTATTCTTATATCTTTACTTAATCGCCTTGCTTCCGATATCGGTTCGGTAGAAGAGCCCTTCTGTGTTTTGTTTGTCGAGTTGGCTGTAGATGGTGTTTTGGGCTTCTTTGACGGTGTCTGCTGTGGTGACGAGCATATAGACACGTCCGCCGTTTGAAAGAAGGTCTTGCTCATTTTCAGCGAATTTCGCACCTGCATAGTAGGTGATGATGTCGCCTTCTGTCTTGGTTGGCAATTCAACACCCTTTTCATAGTCTAGCGGGTAACCGTTTGATGCGACAACCACACCCAGAGTCACACCCTTACCTTTCCAGGTAATGTTTGGCTCCTTGCCATCCAGAATATCTGTGATATTTTGGGCAAAATCAGAGGTTAATCGAGGTAGAATAATCTGAGTTTCAGGATCTCCAAAGCGAGCATTAAACTCGATAACCTTAGGTCCATCAGCTGTCAAGATAAGCCCTGTGTAAAGAACTCCCAGATATGGACGTCCTTCTTGGATCATACCCTCTAGGACTGGCTTGACAATAGTCTCCACTGCTGTGTCAACCACGCTCTGTGGCAAGTGTGGAACTGGCGCATAGGCACCCATACCACCCGTGTTAGGCCCTTTGTCGCCATCGTAGGCACGTTTGTGGTCCTGAGCTGTTGGCATAATGTAGAACTTATCACCATTGACAAAGGCAAAGAGGGAGAACTCCTCCCCATCAAGGAATTCCTCAATAACTACACGCGCACCTGAGTCACCAAATTTATTGTCCAAAAGCATCTCGTGAGCTGCTTCGACTGCTTGCTCAACCGTCTCCGCAACGACAACACCCTTCCCAAGCGCCAAGCCATCCGCCTTGACTACGATAGGCGCACCCTGCTTTTCGATATAGGCCTTGGCTTCCTCGAAATCTGAGAATGTGCCATAGGCTGCTGTCGGAACGCCGTATTTGACCATGATTTCCTTGGCAAAATCCTTGGACCATTCCAGCTCAGCTGCCAATCTTGTCGGACCAAAGGCTTTGAGACCAGCTGCATGGAAATCATCCACGATACCAGCCGCAAGGGCGTCATCTGGCCCTATAAAGGTCCAAGCAACATCGTTGGCTTTTACAAACTCAATCAATTCATAATGTTCGGAAATAGAGATATTTACCAATTCCAAACCATCCAGAGTCATCCCATCATTCCCAGGAGCTACAAATACTTTTTCAACGTCTTTTGACTCAAGCAACTTCTTAGCAATCGCATGCTCACGACCACCCGAACCGACAACTAACAGCTTCATTTCTCAACCTCTTTTGCGAATCATTTACTAACATTATAACATAAACGTTCGTTTTAATCTTGTTTCACTCCGCATTTTTACGCAAAAAAGGAAAGAAGCTGTTTTCTTCCCTTTAACGTTCTTAATGTCTAAAATGTCTCACTCCTGTGAAGACCATAGTCAAGCCGTATTTGTCAGCAGCTTCGATGGATTCCTGATCACGGACGGACCCACCTGGCTGGATGATAGCCTTGATACCTGCTTTGGCGATTTCTTCCACGTTATCCGCAAATGGGAAGAAGGCATCCGAAGCAAGAACAGCACCGTCCAGACGATCTTTAGCTTGGTCAATGGCAATACGAACAGAAGCCACACGGTTAGTCTGACCTGGACCAACACCAAGTGTCATATGGTCATTGGTCACGATGATACCGTTTGATTTGACATACTTGATAGCCTTCCAAGCGAACTCAAGGGCGGTTGCTTCTGTCTCTGTTGGTTGGCGTTTTGTCACCACTTGCCAATCATCTGGACTTTCTTTGACCACGTCTTGATTTTGCACAAGAAGTCCACCAACCACACCAGTATATTCTGCTTCTGCTTCGCTAGCCTCTTGGGCATCAAATGGCAACTCTAGGATACGCAAGTTTTTCTTTTTATTGGTCAAAATAGCTAGCGCCTCATCCGTATAGCTTGGTGCGATGATGATTTCGAGGAAAACGCCGTGCATCTTCTCAGCTGTCGCAGCATCCACCTCACGGTTAAGAACAACGATACCACCAAAGATAGACACTGGGTCAGACTCATAAGCGTAGTTCCAAGCAGTCTCGATGTCATCAGCCTGACCGATTCCACATGGGTTCATGTGTTTGAGAACCACAACGGTTGGACGGTCTTTGAAGTCACGGATGATACGGATAGCAGCATCAGCGTCACGGATATTGTTAAAGGACAATTCTTTACCGTTGAGCTGTTTGGCTGAAGCAATGGAGTAGTCTGTCGGCAAAGCTTTTTGGTAGAAGTCTGCATCCTGCTGAGGATTTTCACCGTAACGCATAGCTTGCTTGAGGTCATAGGTCAAGGTCAGCTTTTCAGGTTTGCTTTCGCCCACTTGAGCTGTGAAGTATTCTGCAATCAAGGCATCGTAAGCTGCTGTGTGACGGAAAACCTTAGCCGCCAAACGTTGGCGAGTTTCATAAGAGGTTTCGCCGTTTGCTGCCAATTCGTCCAAAACCACTGTATAGTCAGCAGGGTCTACCACAACCGTCACGCTGGCATGATTCTTCGCTGCTGAGCGAAGCATAGATGGCCCACCTATATCGATATTCTCCACCGCATCAGCATAAGTCACGTCTGGTTTGAGAATCGTTTCTTTAAAGGGATAGAGATTGACCACTACAAGGTCAATGAGCTCGATTTGATTGTCCTTAGCCGCTTCCAGGTGACTATCCAAGTCACGACGAGCGAGGAGTCCACCATGTATATTTGGATGAAGGGTCTTGACACGACCGTCCATCATCTCTGGAAAACCAGTCACATCATCGATAGCAATGGTATCCACCCCAGCATTATCAAGGGCAATCTTAGTTCCACCTGTCGAGATAATCTCCCAACCAAGTTTTTTAAGTTCTTGGGCAAATTCAACAATGCCCGCTTTATCTGAGACGCTGATTAAAGCGCGTTTAGTCATATTATTTCCTTTCATTTTCAAACTCTCTACCTACGAATTTTTCGATTCATAAAGTGTAGGGAGACGATTACCAAGACTCCCAAAATTACTGTCAGTAAAAATCTCCCCCAATAGGGAATCTCTGGGAAGAAAAAATTTACTAGTAAACGTAGAATGATTACCAAGGTAATCAAGGCAAGTGTTTCCAACCATTTTTTCATTTACTTGTCCAACAATTCTCTAATAACTTCCGGATACAACTTGTACTCTGCCTCATGAATGCGAGCTTCAAAACTGTCAATGGTATCATCAGCTAGTCGTGGTACACGTACTTGTTTGATGACCTTTCCTGTATCCACTCCAGAGTCCACCCAGTGAATGGTCACGCCGCTCTCAGCAACGCCAGCATTCCAAGCGTCCTCAATTCCGTGAGCTCCTGGAAATTCTGGCAGGTAGGCTGGATGGATATTGATGATTCGACCTTCATAGCCGCCAATAAAGTTGGCCCAACGATTTTCATGTATCCTGCTAGACAAACCAAGTCAATCTGGTGTTCTTCCAAGAGTTCGACAAGGGCCGCTTCGTAGTCTGCCTTGCTCTCAAACTCCTTGAGTTCAAAAGCATAGGACAGAACGCCGAGCTTTTCTGTACGCTCAAGCACATAGGCATCACGATGGTCTGAAAAGACAAACTCCACTGGAAATTCTTCGGCAATCACCTGAAAATTTGAACCATTACCAGATGCAAAAACAGCTATTTTTTTCATTTGATGATGACACTTTCGTTTTCTTTCTTGACGATGCGACCAATTTCATAGACTGGTTCATCCAACAATTCCTTGACACGACTTACATTTTCAGGGCTAACTGCTAGCATAAGTCCCACACCCATATTGAAGATTTCAAACATTTCTTCATGTTTGATCTGACCGTATTTCTCAAGAGCTTTGAAAATCGGAAGCACGGGAACCTTGTCTTCTTCAATCTCAGCAGCCAAGTCAGCTGCAAACATGCGAGGGACATTTTCGATAAAGCCACCACCAGTGATGTGGGCAATGCCGTTGACCAACTCTTCCTTGATGAGTGGCAAAACGGCCTTGACATAGATACGAGTCGGCTCAAGAAGAACTTCCTTGAGTTGCTTGCCTTCCAATTCTGGCAAAACTTCCTCACCTGTGTAGTCGGCAAAGACACGGCGAACGAGGGAGTAACCATTTGAGTGAATCCCACTTGAAACAAGTCCGAGAAGAACATCTCCTTCTGCCACCTTTGAACCGTCAATGATTTGAGATTTTTCAGCCACCCCGACCGCGAAACCAGCCAAGTCATAGTCATTTTCGCCATACATACCAGGCATTTCAGCTGTTTCACCACCGATGAGGGCTGCACCAGCTTGCACACAACCTTCAGCAACACCAGCAACAACTTGTTCTAGCTTAGCTGGTTCATTCTTGCCTGTCGCTACGTAGTCAAGGAAATAGAGGGGCTCCGCACCTGCAGCAATGATATCGTTGACACACATGGCTACACAGTCCTGACCGATGGTATCGTGCTTGTCGTACTTGATAGCCAGCATGAGTTTGGTTCCGACACCGTCAGTTCCTGAAATCAAGACAGGTTCTTTAACCCCAGTCTTTGAAAGGTCAAACATACCACCAAAGCCACCCAGAGCTCCCATGACACCTGCACGCTCCGTACGAGCCACGTGCTTTTTAATCCGTTCAACAACTTCATAACCCGCTTCAACATCCACACCCGATTGAGCGTACGCATTTATTTGCCATTTTATTTTTCCTTTTCTTTTTTTGGGAAAGACTGCGATGTATTTTTAGATAAACAATTATTTTATCTAATACTCAATGAAAATCAAAGAGCAAACTAGGAAGCTAGCCGCAGGCTGTACTTGAGTACGGCAAGGTGAAGCTGACGTGGTTTGAATTTGATTTTCGAAGAGTATAAAAATACTACTCAGGGTTCTAGCTTTACCCCATAGGAGAAAGCGTCTACTGACAAATGCTTTAGCTTTTAGTCAGTAGTGAGACGTGGAGCATAAGCATTTTTATTTGTCATTTTGTCTCCTCTTCCTTTCCTTTAATGGAGAATCTTTATCCGTCTATTTGTAAAAACTGGTCTTTTCTTCCAAACTTCTACGATAGTCTTCTTCGTAGTCATAGAGAGGTGTTGGGTAGTCACCGTCAAAGTAAGCGACACAGAGACCACCATTTGGCGCATCCGTTTCAATCCCAATCGAATCAATCAACCCCTCAACAGAGAGGTAAGTCAGGCTGTCAGCTCCAATGATTTGACGAGTTTCTTCGACCGTATGATTAGCCGCAATCAGTTCTTGACGGGTCTGGATATCAATCCCGTAGAAGCATGGATAAGCTAGCGCTGGACTACCAATAGCAACGTGAACTTCAGTCGCACCTGCTTCTTTCAAAAGCTGAACGATACGACGAGAGGTTGTTCCACGTACAATAGAGTCATCAATCATAACCACACGCTTGCCTTTTACAACGCCTGAAACAGCAGACAGTTTCATCCGCACCCCTTGCTCCCGCAATTCTTGAGTCGGTTGGATAAAGGTACGTTGGGTGTATTGGTTCTTGATGAGGCCCATTTCATTTGGTAGCCCGGACTCTTCCGCAAATCCCATAGCCGCGCTGAGGGAAGAATTGGGCACACCGACCACGATATCCGCCTCATGCTTGAATTCACGCGCCAATTGGGCACCCATACGTTTACGAGCCGTATGGACATTGACACCGTGGATATTAGAATCAGGGCGAGCAAAATAGATATACTCCATAGAACAGATTGCTAACTGAGTATCGTCTGTATAGCTATCATACTGGATGCCCTTGTCATCAATGATCACAATCTCACCTGGCTTCAAATCACGAATCCATTCAGCACCAATAACCTCAAAAGCACAGGTTTCAGAGGAAACAACCACCGCTCCGTTAGCCATTTTCCCGATAGAAAGGGGACGGAAACCATTTGGGTCAAGAGCCGCAATCAACTTATCCTCAAACAGCAAGATATAAGCAAAGCCACCTTTGACAAGGCTGAGCGCCTCCTTGATTTTGCCCATCAGGCTAGGATTGTGACTGCGACGAATGAGGTGAGCCAAGATTTCCGAGTCCGAAGTCGCGCTGAAAATCGCTCCTCTTTCTTCTAACTCTTTCTTAAGAGAGGCTGCATTGGTCAGATTTCCATTATGAGCTAACCCAAACTGCATATCGTGAAAACGGAAGAGGAAGGGCTGAATGTTATCTACAGAAGCTTCGCCAGCAGTCGCATAACGCACGTGACCAATCGCACCAGTTCCTGTCAATTTATCCAAATTAGCAGGATTTCTGAAGACTTCTGATAAAAGTCCCATGTCACGATGGCGCTTTAATTGTCCCTGATCATTGGAGAGGATTCCTGCCCCCTCCTGACCACGGTGCTGAAGACTATGGAGTCCAAAATAGGTCAATTTAGCAGCATCTGGATGTCCCCAGATACCGAAAACACCACATTCTTCATTAAGAGATTTTACTTCGTATGTCATTTTTTATACCTAATTTTCATTTGCAATCGTCAAGAGATAAATCTACATGACTTTTACATTACTGATACTATCTATTTAGAAAATCTGCAAGTCTTATTTTCCAGTGAAATATTTAACCGCTGACGCGAACAGATACTGGTCTTTATTTCCTGGGATATTTTGGAAAAGACCTTCCTCATAACGTTCTGAGTGGCCCATCTTACCGATGATTTGGCCGTTCTTACTGGTAATTCCTTCGATGGCATGGACAGAACCATTTGGATTGTACTTAGAATCCATACTTGGTTTGCCGTCAAAGTCAACATATTGGCTGAAAATTTGTCCATTGTCACGGAGCTCAGTGAATTCCTCAGCCGTCACGACAAACTTCCCTTCACCGTGCGAAACAGGAATAGCGTGGATATCGCCTACTTGCACACCAGCTAACCATGGTGAGTTAGTATTGGCAATGCGAGTTTCCACCATCTTGGCTACGTGTTGGTTGGCATCATTGTAGAAGAGGGTTGGGCTAGTACTAGTGGCTTCTTCAAAGTTCCCGTATGGAAGAAGACCTGATTTGACCAAGGCCTGAAATCCATTACAGATACCGATAATCAAGCCACCACGAGCGATAAAACTATCAATAGCTGCACGCACTTTTTCATTGAGCAGGATATTGACAATAAACTTAGCTGAACCATCTGGTTCGTCCGCAGCTGAGAAACCACCTGCAAAGAAGAGGATGTTAGCCTTGCCGATGTTGTCAACCATAGTTTCAACTGACTTGACAATAGCCTCTTCATTCAAGGTCACAAATGGCACCAAGTTGACCTCTGCGCCTTCTTTTTCAAATGCCTTAGCTGAATCATATTCTGAGTTGGTTCCTGGAAAGACTGGGATGTAAACCACAGGTTTTTCAACCTTTTCTTTGGCTTTAATCACAACATCTGATACCACAGCTGGTACTTCAGCTAGTTCTTTGGCTTGGGCAAACTCTGTTGGGTAAACTTCTTCCAATTTGCCTTGGAAGGCACTGTCAAGTTTGTGTCCATCTAGCTTCACACCATTGACAATCAGTATAAAGTCTGCTTTCGTTTGACCGATCTTCTCTACTCCAGTGATTTCTTCAGGAGAGGTAAAGACAAATCCGCCCAATTGTGCTGTCAAAGAACTCTCGAGTTCAGGCAAGATCACCTCTGCACCGATATGATTTCCAAAGGTAGCAAGAGCCAAACTTTCAACCACACCGCCGTATTTGACAGCTGATGCAGATGTCACTTTGTGACCAGCTTGGATGTCTTCAAACTGAGCAAAATTAGACTTAATCAAGTCAAAATCAATCTCTGCAGCAAGAGCTTGACCTGGGATGTAGTAGATATTTTCCCCAACAGCTTTAAATTCTGGCGAAAGCACCTTACGGCTATCTGCTGTCGTTACCCCAAAGGCTACCAAGGTTGGAGGTACTGTCAATTCTTCAAAAGTACCAGACATGGAGTCCTTACCACCGATAGATGGCAAACCAAGCTGGATTTGTGACTCGATAGAACCTAGAAGAGCAGCTACTGGCTGACCAAAACGCTCAGCTTGCTTGTCCATGCGCTCGAAGTACTCTTGGTAAGAGAAGCGAGCCTTAGACCAGTTGGCACCAGCAGCAACCAAACGAGCAGTTGCTTCGATCACCGCATAGGCGAGCACCGTGGTATGGAGACCATTCTGCCAGATAAGGGTTGAATCCTTGGGCCATAACAGATGCAGTATGGGTCACACCGTGTTGAACTGGTAATTTCTGCACAGATGCCTCAGTTGGTGTGAGTTGGTAACGACCACCAAGTGGGTGATTAACCGTTGAGCGTCCAACAGAGCAATCAAAGATAGTCTGTAATCCTTTTTGACTCGCATGGTTGAGGTCAGATAGAACCGTAAGGGTAGCTGCTTCAAGTGTGTCAGCAGATGTTTGACGTTCTTCTGGAAGCTTGACATCCTTGTCCACAACCTTGGCATCAACAACGACACGCACACCGTTGGTATCTAGGAAACGACGTTCCAAGTCGACAATCGTTTCACCATTCCAGTGCATAACTAGATTTGGTTTTTCCGTCACTGTCGCCACGACAACAGCGTCAATATTTTCTTTGTTACATTCAGCAACGAAGGCATCCACATCTTCAGGACGAACCACGACCGCCATACGTTCTTGTGATTCAGAGATGGCAATTTCTGTACCATTCAAGCCTTGATATTTCAATGGCACTTTGTCTAGATCAATTTCAAGACCGTCTGCTAATTCACCAATAGCTACACAGACACCACCAGCACCAAAGTCGTTGGACTTCTTGATGAGACGAGTGACATCACCATTACGGAAAAGTCGTTGAATCTTGCGTTCTTCGATGGCATTCCCTTTTTGAACCTCAGCTCCAGCAGTTTCCACAGACTCAACTGTTTGAACCTTAGAAGAACCTGTCGCACCACCGACACCATCACGTCCAGTCTTACCTCCAAGGAGGATAATCACATCTCCCGCTTCCGGTTTTTCACGGACAACATTGCCCTTAGGAGCCGCTCCGACAACAGCACCAAGCTCCATTCGTTTTAGCTACAAAGCCTGGATGGAAGTATTCACGAACGTAGGTTGTTGCAAGCCCAATCTGGTTACCATATGAAGAATAACCATGAGCCGCTGTTTTAGAAATAACCTGTTGTGGCAATTTCCCAGCACGCGTTGCCGAAATCGGTGCTGTAATATCACCCGCACCTGAGATCCGCATGGCTTGGTAGACATATGAACGACCTGACAACGGGTCACGAATGGCACCACCGATACAAGTAGCAGCCCCACCAAATGGCTCAATCTCAGTTGGGTGGTTGTGGGTTTCATTTTTAAACATGAGGAGCCATGGTTCTTTCACACCATCAACGTCCACTTCGATTTCTACTGAGCAAGCATTGATTTCGTCTGACACTTCCATGTCATCCAAACGTCCGTTAGCACGCTCATAACGACCGAAAATAGTGGCCATATCCATCAAGGTTTGAGGTTTTTCAGAACGCCCCAACTCATCACGCATGGCAATATACTTGTCATAGGTCGCCTGCAATTGCTTTTGGAATTTAGAAGCTGAAAAGTCGATGTTTTTCAACTCTGTCTCAAAAGTCGTGTGACGGCAGTGGTCAGACCAGTAAGTGTCCAAAACCTTGAGTTCAGTCTCAGTTGGCACGCGCCCGATTGACTTAAAGTAGTCTTGGATAAAGAGCAAATCATCCACTTCCATGGCCATCCCTTGCTCGGCCTTGTAGCGAGCAAAGTCTTCTGCCATATAGCTTTCAAAGAAAGTCAATTTAGGAATGGTTTTATCTGACTCTGAAAATTCTTGCTTAGCAATTCCTGTCGTGATGTCCTTGAAACGAGAATCAACTGGGTTGAGCAAGTAGTTCTTGACCGCTTCCAACTCAGTCGCATCAATATCTTTATTCACCAAGTAAAGTTGAGCAGTATTAACCGTTACATCACTCGAACTTCCTAGTAAAAGCAAGGCTTCCTGTGAAGATGCTGCACGCTGGTCAAATTGACCTGGCAGACTTTCAATGGCAAAGAAAGCATAGTTGGCAAGATCCGCCTGCACAACCGCTTCGTCCAAAACATGGTCTGTCACCTGCTCAGAGAAAATATGTTTCTCTGCAGGTTCAAACAAGTCCTCATCCAAATCAAAGACATCATAAACCTGCACGATACGAATACTTTTCAAAGTTGACAATCCCAAGTTATGCTGGAGTTCTCTCACCAAACTCTCTGACTTGACCTGAAAATCAGCCTTTTTTTCAACAAAAATACGTTTATCCATCAATCCTTATTCCTTTATTTCAGCTCTTGCAATGTTTCCAAATGACCTCTAGGTTGTTATTTCAAACCTTACAACTTTTCCCAGATAACTTCGTAAACATCGGTTAATTCACCCAGACCTCTACGGAGTCCTTTTAGTTGAGAGACGAAGGTTTTCCGTTGCAAACAGATTATCTCAAACCCTGCAACTTTTCCCAAACAATCTCGTAAACATCCGTTAGTTCTCCTAATCCCCTACGGAAAACATCCTTATCCATGTGGTTGCCATCTGCATCCCACAAACGGCAGTTATCTGGTGAAAATTCGTCTGCCAAGATAATCTTGCCATCCTTATCAAAACCGAACTCTAGCTTAAAGTCAATCAACTTAAGCCCAATCTCAGCAAACCAAGTTTTCAAAAGTTCATTGATTCGACGAGTTTCTTCCTTCAAGTAGGCGATTTGCTGGTCATCCGCAATCTGTAGGAATTTCACATGCTCATCATTGATGAATGGATCATCCAAATCATCATTTTTGTAGTAAAATTCGACAATCGGAGTCTCCAAGGCGATTCCCTCATCCACACCAAAACGTTTTGAAAAGGAACCAGCCGTGTAGTTGCGGAGAACGACTTCCAAAGGAATAATCTCAACCTTTTTATTGAGTTGTTCCGTGTCTGAAAGTTTCTCCAAAAAGTGAGTCGCCACACCAGCCGCATTTAATTTCTCAAAAATAAAAGATGAAATCTGATTATTCAAAACTCCCTTGCCCGCAATCTGCTCCTTCTTGACACCATTGAAAGCAGTCGCCTGATCCTTGTAAGTCGAAATAATAAGATTTTCATCCTCTGTTGTATAGATATCTTTAGCTTTTCCCGAATAGATCAATTGTTTTGACATTTTAAAGTTCGCCTTTCGTATTACTTGAGCACATTCTACCATAAAAAACATAAAATTACAAGAATTTAACCGAATAAATATCAGATGTATTCCAAAAATCATAAAGAAAAAAACTGCAAGAAGAATCTTTCTCACAGTTTAAAAATCATTTAACTCTAAAAACACGAACATTACTCTTTGTTCAAAAATTGATCCAAATAATAACGCAGGTAACTTTTCTTGCCCGTAATCATCTGCAGGCGACCTTCCACCCCGTACCGAAGTTTTTCAGCCTGCTCAGAAGTTAGATCAGTCTCCACCTCGATTTTAAAGAAATTCCCTTTTTCAGTCTTGGTAGCTGTCGCATCAATACTTGTAATAGTAGAATCTAGGAAAAGTTGATTCTTAGCATCATGAGTCGTAGTATAGCGAACAGAATCACCGACCTTGATTCTTGCTACATCTTTCGAACTTAGATAAGCTGTGAGTTTGGCTTTCCCTTCTTTCTCCAAGGATGGATAGAGTTGGGCTAGTAGGGTGCCTTCTGCTACCATAGTAGAATCACTGGTCTCAGGATTAAGATGCAGCACCCCATCCTCACTCGCCGTAATTTTCCCCTTGTCTAAAAGGTTTCCCTGTACCTTCCTACCTGACTCTGCCTCCAAGATTTTCTGGTCTAGAAGGGTCAATTCCTGACCAACCTTAGCCAAGTGTTGTGATTTAAGAGATTCCAATTGACTGCTTAAGCCTGACACATAGGCTTGCTGGGTACCTGAACCCGCATACTGGACACGGTAAGTAGCAAGACTGGATTCTAACTGAGAAAGTTGTGCTTCAACTTGCGCAACTGCCTGGGATTTAGCTTGCGGATTTTCCTCGCCCTGAGACTTATAGGACTGGTAGAGAGAGTAGGCTAGATTCTGACTGGCCAAGGAAGCACCTGTTTCAATAGCTGACTTAGCTGTCTGGTAATCGCGAATTTTAGCCTCTGTTTGGCTGATGAGGTTGCCGATTTCGGCTTGGGTTTGGCTAGTTGCTGCATTCTGGGACGCGATGGTCTCATTTTGTTGCGATGTACTAGCCCTAAGACTGTCTGCTTGACCGAGGTAGTCGCGAAAGGTGGCTTGGTAACCAAACTTATCCTCCTCTGGAAAGTGATTCTCCCCTTCTTGCAGGCTCTTTTGCAAATACTCCAATTGCTTTTTTTGATCCTTGAGCATGTCCAACTGACTAGCATAGGCCTCCGCTTGGACACCCTCTGCCCCTTCTTGATATTGAATCAAAAGATCCCCCTGCTTAACCAGCTTATTTTCTTCCAAATGATTGACAAGAATGCGATTGTTGCTAGTTGACTGGATATTTGCCAGGATACGACTAGGCTCGACAGTAGCTCTAGTAGACAAACTTATCTCCTTCTCTGCAAATATTGCAAAGCCAAGCAAAAACACGAGCAGAAGGAACATGGGGACAATCACCCGACTGGAAAAATTATGGTAACGACGATTATAAAACTCCGCACTTTCTAAAAATTCTGGTTTCATCCTCTCCTCTTTCTAGCTATTCACCAAATGGGCGTAAAAACCACCCTGTGCAAGCAAATCAGCATGATTTCCTTCTTCAACGATCTTGCCCTGATCCAAGACAACAACCTTCTCTGTCCGCTCAGCAATGGTCAAGCGGTGGGCGATGAAAATCAAGGTCTTGTCTAAAGCCATGAGATTATCGACAATTCGCTTCTCAGTCAAGATATCCAAACTGCTGGTCGCCTCATCCAAATCAAGACCGGTGCATCTGACAAGAGAGCACGCGCCAGAGCAATTCTCTGCCGTTGCCCACCTGAAATTCCTGCCCCATCCGAAGTCAATTCTGTCTGGTAATTCAGTGGCATGCGCTCAATGTCGTCCCGAATCTCTGCCAACTCCACCGCCCGTAAGATATCTTCCTGCGTCGTCCCCTCCTTGGCTCCCAAAAGAAGATTCTCCAAAATCGTTCCATTAAAGACATAAGGCTGTTGAGGCAGATAATTAATATACTGGCGCAAGGTCTTTTTATCAATCTGATTGAGATTGACACCACCCAGACTAATCTCTCCCTGACTTGGATCATAAAAATTAACCATCATCTTGGCCAAGGTCGTCTTACCTGACCCTGAAATCCCCACAAAAGCCACCTTAGAACCCTGCGGAATAGTCAAATTGATATCCGACAAGACATCTCGACCATAGCCATACTTGTAGGAAACCTGCTTGAAAGTCATCTCTCCCTTCATCAAGCTCAAATCCTTAACTGTTTTCTTCTCCTCAAACTCAGAAGCTACCAGATAAACCTCATTCAGACGGTTATTGGCAACCTGCGCTGTCTGAAGCTTGGTTTGCAGATTGATGATATTTTCCAAAGGATTAGTAAAGTAAACCAGCAAGGTATTATAGGTAATCAACTGCCCCAAACTCATCTTTCCATCCATAACCAGAACAGCCCCCATCCAGAGAATGCCGACATTGAGCAAGAGATGGGCAATTTTTTTCAGAGCCTTTTGCTGGCTCTCTGCCCGACTATAGGTAAAGGATTTCTTCAGATAATCCACAAATTCCTTATCAATCTTTGGTAACGTTGACTTTCACTGGTCAAAGACTTGATAGTCTCAATACCATTGATGTCCTCAATGATAGAAGAAGACAGAACCGCATTGGCTTCCATGGTATCCCGATTCATCTTTTCAAACGGCTTCATAAAGGCAAAGATAATCACTGTATAGATAGGAAGTGCCAATAAAGTTATGAAAAAGAGATTGGTATTTTGTGAAAATAAAACAAGGGAAATAATGACAACCGTTGACACATCTAGGAAAATCGAAAGAATGGTCGAAGCCAGCGCATCAATGATACTGTTAGCATCTGTAAAACGAGACACGATTTCCCCTGTCCTGCGTGTCGCAAAAAAGGACATAGGCAGGTGAAAAACATGCTTGATATAGGACAAAATCACATCAATAGACAAGCGTTGCCCCAAAACAAGTAAGAGATACTCCTGAGCGTAAGACAAAATCTGCTGAAGAATATAAACAATAACCAGCCCAATAGAAATAATCCCCAGCGTCGAACGCATCTGATCTGGCACATAGGTATCAATGATAGACTGCAGATAATAGGAACCCACAATGTTAATCAAGGTTACCAAGAGTGTTGCCAAAACGATATTGGTAATCAAGCCACGCTGCTTCACTAATATAGGGATAAAAGAGAGCAGACCATTCTTTTGATCCTTATGAGGCTTGTAGTCTGGACTAGGTGCCATAAACAGAGTCACTCCTGTCCATTCTTCCGCAAAACGCTCACGTGGCAGTTTGGTCAATTTCACCCCAGGATCTGGGTCGGCAATATGAATGCTATCCTTATCCTGCCCAGTTACCACATAGTAGTGGAGCAATTTTCCTTCCTTAAGCACATGGGCAACAAAAGGAAAAGTCAAATCTGGCAAGTCAAAAAGCGTCATATCCGCCTTGATAGCTCGTGTCTCAAAGCCAATCTCCTCTGCCACCTTGACCAAGCCCAAAGCCGTCGTCCCATCCATGGTCGTCTTGGCCAATTCTCGTAAGTGAGCTAAAGAATAGTAACTACCATAGTAGCCAAAAACCATGGCTAATGAAGCTACACCGCAGTCCATCTGATCCACCTGCGGACGATAGTGACGTTTCCCAAATTTCATCTTCATCTCCTTTTTCCTAATACTCAATGAAAATCAAAGAGCAAACTAGGAAACTAGCCGCAGGCTGCTCAAAACACTGTTTTGAGGTTGTAGATAGGACTGACGAAGTCAGTCACATATATACGGCAAGGCGACGTTGACGTGGTTTGAATTTGATTTTCGAAGAGTATAAACTCATCTGATAACAACTATCTTACCCCAATCACCAAACAAAAACTGGACTTCCTCCCCAAATGCACCTATCTCCCTCCCAACTGCACTTTTTGGATAAAAAATAGGCAGAATAAACGTTCTACCTACTAAAAATATGGTATGAAAGGAAATTGATTTTTACTGTCACCCTAGGCAAGCTTGGAACAAATAAATCATTGATAGTAACCTTTACGACATCCTATTTATTACTTCAATTTCTAATGTCCCTACTATTTCTAAGCCACCTATGGTATGATCTATTCATAGTCAGAATAGATAACACCGTTCTAAATTACGATTCATAGTTACTCCTTTTTTGATTCGTTACTATAAGACTCCTATTTACCCATAGATTGTCTACTACCTCAAATTTATCCATTCTTTTTTTCTTTACTTCTGTATAAAAGAATGAAGACCATCATAAATAATGCAATCGTTGGTATATTGAAACTATCAAACCAAATAGGTAAAGATACTTTATTCATATCAGCTACTAATCTGATGATGATATAAGACATTGAACTAAGTAATACCATAATTTCAGGCCAAACTTTCAGTACTGATTTAACAAATTTCATATTAAACTCCGATGTGATGCATTCTTAGATTCTACCCTAACCATTTTCAGCGCAGAATAATAAGTCATTCTTAACTGCTCACTCTATTCGCTTTTTATTGACCTTATATCCTAGATAAAAGAGTCCAAATAAAACAGGGTAAATTTCTGGATAAAATGGGGTATTGATTGGATTTCTCAAAATCAAATACGTTGCGATGTAGATTATGAGCGATACGGTAAAATAACCCTCAGCAAAGCCTAATAAAAATGTTTTCATAAGAAACTCCTAATTACCTGACAAGAATGGCAGAAAAACGCTACCATTCATATACACAAAATCCTTTTGATTCATGTTCTTCATTTATAGTTTTGATTATTTTTTGACAAATCTTTGCGAAAAATACCATAATATGCCGAGAAAAGCAAACTAACCAAAGTCCATTGCCAATTAAAGGATACTAACGAACCTGTACGAATCACATGAAGCGCGACATTAAGAGTTATTCCCAACAAAGGAAATATCGTGGCTAGTTTAGGTAACAATGTATCGAGATTAAGGTTGCGACTGTTCATTATCTAACGCCAACGACAAGCCAAATCTGAACCGAATTTGTAACCAGCATTAAAAATTTGTACAGCAGCATTCAGTACTCCTGCAATCCCAACTGCTTCCGTAAGACCAAAGCCACCTTTTGTTCCCACTAATTCATCGTCAGATAATTGATAAAATTGTTCTAAATTCATATTCGTCATTACTCCTTTGTATTATATTTTATTGCTATGTAAATGATTAAAATGAGTATTGGATAAGTAAATACTTCTGAAATATCCATAAAATTTACACTATACTGTCCAGATAGTATTTTATAATCAATTAAAATTTGAACGATAGTAAAAATAATACGTAGCGATAACAATACCCCTAATAATATCACTTCTTTTTTTAAAAACATAGAAATGCCTCTCTGACTACAATCAGATTATGGTCTATTCGCATAATACCCCAAAGCTGCTCCACCTACAGGAAGTAATGAGCCTTTGATAACAATTAATAAACCTGCTCCAACTTATTCACTTTACTCTACGATTTCAAATTGATTCAAATTTTGCATGTTATACCCCTCTTTAAATAATACTAGCTAAGCCAATAGTGACTCCCACTAATAAACCCACTATTGCTGAAGCTGATATAATAACAGCTGCAAATTCGTTTGAAAAATTCATTGATTTCTCCAAAGTGTCTTATCTAAAGTAACCCCATGCAACTAGCCCTGCAGCAGATAAGCTGCCGACAACATACCCCGCAACCTTGATTCCTACTGGAACTGCTACTACCGCTGCAGGAAGTACTCCTCCATCAACTGTTGCTAGTTCTTTTTCTGTCATTTCTGTAAACTGATTATCATTTACTAAAATATTCATTTTAAGTTCTCCTTGCTCTTATTCACTTTTGCTTTAAATATTTCTTTTTTATTAATATAGTATGTCAATGCTACTAACAAAATACAGCTTTCCAACGATACCTTTTCTAAATTAAGTAGAGAATAAATTAATAATATGCTGTAAGCTATTAAAGCAGATCCTATATATATTTTTTTTAATATTCTATTCATAAAACTTACTCAAAGTCTTATTTCAGAGTTTTACCAACTTGATAAAGACCTGCTCCCAGTATAATAGCCCCTCCTGTTACAGAAAAACCTTTAAACGCAGCTACTCCAAACGCAACTACTAGTGGTGCAATTCCCCCATCTACATTCATCAACTCTTCTTCTGTAAGAGCTACAAAGTTCTGTTCCATTTTGTCAAAATTTGTCATCTTATTTCTCCTTTATTTCTATTTTTTAGTTTACGATTTCTGGCTCTTAAACCATTTTAAAAACCAGAATAGATTAATTACTGAATTCTTTTTTTCTTCCTTTTATTCTCATTTATCTATTTGAGAAGTGATTTAAAATGAATAGGCAAATTTCATTTATTTTAAATACCATTTGATAAACCATGGCAATAAAATTGGTAAATACATCGCATAGTCCCCTTTCTTTTCCTCTTACTTATCTATTCGAAAAATAATTCGAAAATAAACAACTAAATTAAATTTTATTTAAAAAATAACTCAGTGAACCATGGGTAGAACATTGATATAAACATGAACTAGGCTCCTTTCCTTTTCCTCTTACCTATCTATTCAAAAAAAGTCAAAAAAATAAGAATATCAGAAAATTTTCCGACATTCTTATTGATAAACTCATCCAAGTCTAACAGATATTAGGCATTGAGATGTTTTTTAAGTGTTCTTCTGGCTGTTCGTGATACGGGGAAGTGCAAGCCTTCTAACAAGGTCACTTCTGTGGCAGTCATCTCTTCAATTGTCTGTAAACTGACTAAAGTATTGCGATTGGCATGGACAAGTAATCTTTTTCAGCCTTGGTAGCGATGTCCTTGAGACTGCCGTAAATGGTCTTGATTGAGTGATTGGCATAATAGACCTTGATTCGGTGGAATTCCACCGAGGTTTCAAAGGCTAAAATCTCATGGTAGGGCAGAGTAAAGCCCCGTCTTCCCTCAAAACTATAGGTGAAGAGACGCATATTTTCCCTCTTGTCCACTGCCAGTACATAGTCCAGACAGCGCTCCAACTGATGATGGTAATCCTCCTCCGGCTGATCCTTGGAAATAAAATCCAAGGCAGACAAGTGGTAGCGAAAAGCTAGAGGCAAGGCCTCCGAGTGTGTGGACACAAAGACAATACTTGTAAAGGGATCTCACTCCCGAACCTGTTGAGCAACCTGAAAGCCCCGTTCACGCTCTCCATCAATCTCTAAATCCAATAAATAGAGCTGATAATGATCAAAATACTGTGAATACTTTTCAACATCTCCATAGTTTTTAGCAATATCAATTTCCAATCTCAAATTGCGAGAGCGACCAATATCTAGTAAAGTCTGCTCTATCCGTCCTTGCTGGACTCTATCGTCTTCCAAAACTAAAATTCTCATTCCTCTCCCCCTCGTTTCTCATCCTTAAATGGCAATTCTAAATCTTATCTAAAGGTCGTCTCTCCTAGCTGGGTATCTAAGTTTAAATCATAATGAAAACCATATCCTCCAAGGTCGCTAAGCCCAGTCCACTGTGGTTTCCCTTGGTAGAGTATCCCTTTTGACTGAGAATGCTGGAATTTAGCTCTTCTTTCTTACGAGTGTTTTCAATGATAAAACAGACACTCCTATCACTTGCCAACAAAGTAATCCGAATCTGCGGATTTTCAGCCTCACTGGCTGCCTCTAAGGCATTTGTCGTGAGGATAGAGAGGATACGGATAGCCTCCAACATAGGCAAAGCCAGCTCTTCGACAGCCCCCACCGTCTCCAAACTAAAATGAATTCCCTGATTATCTGCCACAATCATGGCTTTTGCCAAGGTATTGCGAATGGCTATATCATGGATATTATGAAGATTAAAGGCCGTGTAATCTGCCTTCCTCAGCTTTTCATTGGTCTTTAGAAAGACATCTCGATAGATGGTAGACACCTCAGTCATGTCTTGATTAGCTATAGCAGGCTCCATGCTGGCAACAATCCCCGCAAAATCATGAAGGAAACCTCGAACTTCATCATAGAGATGACCTAGCTTATCCACCATTCCTTGCAAGGAACGATTTTCTTCTTCCTGTCTCTGAATGGTCTGCTCATCACGATAAACCTGCTCCAAATGCTTGATGTAAAAGAGCCAAGAGAAAAAGAGAATGAAAATCAGGAGAGAAATGGTCGTGTCAAAATGAACGTAGAAAGAACTATTTCTATTGGTCATAAACGAAGAGAATATCCTAAATACAGTCAGAGGTAGGATAACGAAAAAACTCTTATGATAGTGGGTTTTGAAAGCATCTGAAAAAAATAAATCCAAATCCAAAGACCAACGTTTCATCATAACTACTGTTAGTACGATAGCTAATAGAGAAAAAGAAGAGTTAACAATCCCATTACCTACCTCTGATAGCATATCTATATCTAGCATTCGAATATAGAACAATACCAATAAATAGCGAATACTCTGATAAAAACTAAAAAGATAGAGTGAAAGAAATAAAGACTCCCCCTTTTTCTTCCCTTTCATATAGAAAATAAGGTAAAAAAAGATTAAAACTTCCAAATACATGATTTCAAAAAAAGTTTTACCAGCTATTACTTGCATCATTAGTAAACAGACTATGTATCTCTTTTTTCGAAATTCCGGTGTAATTTGATAACCTAGATAGATTGGAGGAACTATAATGGAGACTATCAACAATAAAGCAAATAGAGTTTCCTTAATAAAAGTCAAAATCATACTATCCAATCACATTTCCCACTATTCTTTTTCAATTCTATGTAGTATTCCATCTACAAAAGGCTTTAGTTTTCTTTTAAAATACAAGAAATCTAAAGCCTCCTGAAAATGGTATATTGGTTAGAGCGTTAACAATTAGTTGTGAAGTTGTTATTTTCATTTAACCACAACCACTTTATAATATTCGTTTGAGTGTGGAGATTCAATTTTAATTTTTTCACCATATAAACCATCGATTTCTTTATCAAGGAAATTTGAAACTCCTGATGGTAAGCGTTTCATTTTAAGAATTTCACCAGATTGGTCTGCATATACAAGGAAGTGATGGTGGGTTGTAGCCATACCATCATCAATCAGTACAAAGTAACCTGTTTTGAGCTTACCTTGCTCATTTTCTAAATAGTATAGTTTATTGTTATTGATTGTGAAGTCAGTAGATGGAAGTCTAAGTCGTACACCTGGGTCTTCTAGATAAAGATCATTGCCAACTTTTTTGATTTCTGATCTAGTTGTCATCTCTGGAAGTGGTAATACTCTACGACCATCTGCTCCAAAGTAATATCGACCTGGTAGATTTTGGAAATTACGAATAACAGCTTTAGGATCAATTTCTTGTCCTTCTTCTTTATTATCTACTAAAGCTAAGATTGTATTTGAAACTTCATCCCCATATTTGTCGGAAAACTTCTTGATTTCAGGCTTGATATACCAAATGTTTTTTTCAATAATAACATCGTCACCTTTAGCATTTAGTAAATATTCTTGCCCATCTCCAAGTTTGACAATATCATGAATATTGTATCCAGAATCCTTTCTATTTGCTAGATAGCCATCCTTACCAATGACATAACTTTCCCCATCACTGGCTGGGACAGCTCTATCTGCGACCATAGCACCTGATTTTTCAAAGTAAGACCATTGATTATTTGCAGTTGCCCATCCTGTTGCCATAGCGCCACTGCCTTTGAGGTAATACCATGTAGACCCTTCTTTGTACCAACCAGTACGCATAGCACCACTATCTGCTAGCGAGTACCAGGTATTGCCTTCCTTGTACCAGCCTGTGCGCATAGCGCCACTATCTTCTAGTGAGTACCATGTGCTACCTTCCTTGTACCAGCCAGTTCGCATAGCCCCACTGTCTGCTAGCGAATACCAGGTATTGCCATCTTTGAGCCAGCCTGTCTGCATGTTACCAGAACCGTCAAAGTGGTACCAAGAGCCAGCATTTTGTACCCATTTATTTTTAGCTAGACCACCATCTTGTGAGAGATTCCAGTCAGCACCATTTTTAACCCAAGTATCTGCAGCCTGTGCTTGATTGATAGACAAAAGCAGACCAGCACCTGCAAGCAAACCAAGTGTAAGTAGTTTAGATTTTTTCATAGCCATTTCCTCCTAAAATAGATAAATCCAAAGCAAGAAAATCCAATAGAAACGAAGTCAAAATAGACCTCCTAACATTTCCAAGAACATAAGATAGAGACTAGTTTAGCAAAAGTACATAGCCATCACCTTCTCCCAACTATAAAATAAATCCTTTTTTATATCTACATTATAGTCCTGTAAAAAAGGAAAGTCAATTAAAATTGTAACTATATTAACATTTTTGTTCTAGAAGAAATCAATTGATATTTTCATTTGATCTTCATTTCTTAGCTCCTTTTTGGAGATTGATTTTTCTAACTCCATTTATATCCTTTATTTGTTTTCATATCTCTCCTGTCCCTAGAAAGTCCTAAACGGTCACTTGAACCAAAGAAAAATTCCAAAGCAAATGCCTTGGAACTTCTTATCTTTATTTTCCTTGAATGATTTTAACCACATCTCCTACACTTTGGAGTTGGTCAATTTCCTCATCGCTGATTTCGATATTAAATTCATCTTCCAGTGTCAAGATAAACTCCATCAAGTCAACTGAGTCCGCATCCAAATCGTCTTTCAGACTCAAGGATTCTGTCACGACAAAGTCCTCTCCCTGTCGCTCTTGGATAATGGTCACAATACGGTCAAAAATTTCTTTTTCTGTCATCTCTTTTATTCTCCTGAAAATTCACGCGCAGTCTGGGCAACTACATCTGTTTCTAGCATGGTACGAATCTGGCGAATCGTACTATACACAGCCTTGGCATCACTTGAGCCATGAGTCTTGACAACCGGTGCCTTAACACCAAACAAGACCGCTCCACCAACATCTGAGTAATTGAGCTGTTTTTTCAAACCTCTGAGGCTGTCCTTGAGAAGGAGGGCGCCTAGTTTCGCTCGAAGACCACCACCTGTAATAGCTGTCTTGAGCAAGCCCATGATTCCCATAGCTGTCCCTTCGATGGATTTGAGCACAGCGTTTCCCGTGAAACCATCTGCCACAACAACATCTGCAACGCCAATCATCAAATCACGCGCTTCCACGTTTCCGATAAAGTTTAAACTTTCATCAGCTGCTAGTAATTCGTAAGTTTCCTTACGAAGCGGGTCGCCCTTACTACTCTCTGTTCCGTTATTGAGCAAGCCAACGCGTGGTTGCGCAATTCCACGGACATTTTTAGCATAGAAAGAACCTAGAATCGCGTATTGATGGAGGTGCTGAGCTGTATTTTCTGCATTAGCACCGAGGTCCAGCATGTCAAAACCTTTCCCATCAGTAGTTGGCAATGTTGACATAAGCCCAGGACGGTCGATATTCTTGATACGACCCACGATGAAAAATCCTGCTGCTAGTAAAGCACCTGTATTCCCAGCTGAGAGAACAGCGTCTGCTTCGCCCTCTTTGACAGCCTTGGCCGCCAATACCATACTAGCATTTTTCTTCTTTCGAATAGCTCTCGTAGGTTCATCGTCTGAATCAATCTTTTCATCCGTATGGATAATGCTGACGCGCTCTGTCGCTGTCAGATATTGCTTGATTTTAGCTTCATCTCCGTAGAGTTGAACCTCGATATCTGAAAAGTCAGCTAGGGCTTGATTGACACCCTCAACGATGGCCTGAGGTGCGTAATCGCCCCCCATGGCATCTACTGCGATTTTTTTCATTTCTTTTCCTCTTTTAGTAATTGTCCCCAGTCTGATAGGGAATCAATAAATTTCTTTGATTTTAGGTGAATCCCAACGTACTCTTCGTAGAGTTGATCCATAAATTGGCGTAGCTCTTGCTTGATTTCGGGCTTGATCGAAATGGTCTCCAAGGTTTCAAAATCAATGGCTTGAAATTGATTGAGCAAATAAGGGATATTGGGATTGAGATGGCAACGTCTCTCATCTTCATGATAATGATCTGGACAGAGGCAGGCTCCATATTTGAAAGAAAAGTCAAAAGCCTGACCGACCCGATGGCAAAAGACACACTCATTAAAATTGAGGCTGATCCCAAATCGAGTCAAGATTTGAATTTCAAAAATATTGGTCAAAACCTGATAATCCAAGCCAGCTTCCATCAACTCCAAAGTCTTTTGCAAAAAAGCAAACAAGGGAGCATCCTGCTGATTGTCCTGCAAACTAGCATCGGCAAGAGCCGCCACGTAGGTCGCATAGGCTATGACAAAAAGATCACTATTAATCTTGGGAAAGGTCATCACCTCATGATAGTCCTCAATGTAGCTAAGCCCGTCATCATTGATTCGTAAGAGAAATCGAGCCAGCACCAAGGGCTGAATAACCGGCGCCAGCTTAGACTGACCAGCGTGTTTGACGAAAAACATCCGCTTTCCAGCCTGCTCTGTAAAAATCTTGACTAACTTGTCATCCTCACGAAAATTGCGATTGTAGAGCACCAAGCCTTGACTCGTGATAGACTGAATCATGCTTCTCTCATATACTCCTCAAGTCGTTTCATGGCTTCTTTGATAGTCTCCATGCTGGCTGCATAAGACAGACGCACATAGCCTTCTCCGTAACGCCCAAAGGCAGCACCAGGGATAAAGGCAACAGCCTTCTTCTGGGCAAAATCCTTCAGAAAAGCAAAAGAATCTTGATTATATCCTGCTGGAATCTTAGCAAAGATATAGAAGGCACCGTCTGGTTTGATAATCTCAAAACCAAGAGCAGTCATTTTCTCGATAATATAATCTCGACGCTGGATGTATTCCTTCTTCATAGGTTCCGCATCATTTTTACCAGCCGTCAAGGCTTCTACCGCAGCATGTTGAGCCATAGTATTTGCGGCAGTAACCAAGTACTGGTGACTCTTAATCAACTGAGCTGTAAAGGCTGCAGGAGCAAAAATCAGACCCAAACGCCAACCTGTCATGGCATGCGATTTAGATAGACCATTGATAATAATAGCCTGATCTCTCAACATAGTTCCCAGAGACACATGGGCTTCCCCTGTGTAGGTCAATTCTGAGTAAACCTCATCACAGACAACAAAAATCTCATACTTGCGTAAAACAGCTGCTAAGGCCTCCAACTGCTCCCGACTGTAGGTAATTCCTGTCGGATTAGCCGGATAGTTGAGAATAACCGCCTTGAGCTTGTCACCTTGCTCCAAAATGGCCTTCTCCAACATCTCTGGAGTCAAGACAAACTCATTTTCAGTTGTGTCAATCTCAACAACCTCTGCCCCAACTAGATTGACAATCGGCTCATAGCCTGGATAAGCAGGAGCTGGCAAGAGCACCTTGTCTCCCTCTTCCAAAATAGCAGTCAAAGTAGCAGATAAAGCCTCTGTCGCCCCAATTGTAACCAAGATTTCATTTTCAGGAGCATAGTCCAGTTGGTACTTTTCCTTAACAAAGTCACTGGCCGCCTGACGTAGAGTCAGCAGACCACTCATCCCTGTATAGTAGGATTGGTTCTGGTCAATCGCTCGCTTGTACCGCCTCCCTTGACATGATCTGGCGTTGTAAAATCAGGTTCCCCCAAGGTCAAACGCAAGACCCCAGGAATCTCCGAAATAGCCTGGTCAAACTGACGAATCAAGGAAACTTGAATCTTATCTAACTGTTTATTAAAGCGCTTAGTTAAGTCCATAGATACCTCCTACTTTCAAAACGTATCTCTATTATACTACAAAAGCCCTCCGACCGCAAAAATACATGATAGAATAACTTTCCACTTTCTATTTTACTTTTCCTGTTTATAGGTCTATAATAGTAACAGATTCTATTTGGAGGTTTTTATGTCATTTCTATCAAAAAATGGAGCAGGCATCTTTGCCTGCCTTCTCATTTCTATCGTATCTTGGTACTTAGGAGGATTCTTCCCTGTGATTGGCGCGCCTGTATTTGCGATTTTCATAGGCATGCTCCTACATCCCTTTCTCTCGTCTTATAAACAACTGGATGCTGGATTGACCTTTAGTTCTAAAAAATTGCTCCAATATGCCGTTGTCTTGCTTGGTTTTGGTCTCAATATCTCGCAAGTCTTCGCAGTCGGACAATCTTCACTCCCTGTCATCCTGTCCACCATCTCAATAGCTCTGATTATTGCCTATTTCTTCCAGCGCTTCTTTGCACTGGACACAAAACTGGCTACCTTGGTTGGAGTAGGTTCTTCCATCTGTGGGGGTTCTGCCATTGCTGCGACAGCGCCTGTTATCCATGCTAAGGAAAAAGAAGTAGCTCAAGCCATCTCTGTTATCTTCTTCTTTAATGTCTTGGCAGCTCTCATTTTTCCAACTATAGGAAGCTGGCTTCACTTGTCTAATGAAGGCTTCGCCCTTTTTGCAGGAACAGCCGTCAATGACACTTCCTCTGTAACAGCTACAGCAAGCGCCTGGGACAGCCTTTACCAAAGCAATACCCTCGAATCCGCAACCATTGTCAAACTCACACGCACTTTGGCCATTATCCCTATCACGCTCTTTCTATCCTACTGGCAAAGTCGCGAGCAAAAAAATAAGCAAGGCTTACAACTGAAAAAAGTCTTCCCACTTTTTATCCTTTACTTTATCCTTGCATCTCTCCTAACCACCCTACTGACCTCTCTCGGGGTATCCAGTAGTTTCTTTACCCCTCTCAAACAACTCTCCAAATTCCTCATTATCATGGCTATGAGTGCTATCGGTCTCAAAACCAATCTGGTAGCTATGGTCAAATCCAGCGGAAAATCCATTGTTCTCGGAGCCATCTGCTGGATTGCCATCATCCTCACCAGTCTTGGTATGCAGACCCTTATCGGCATTTTCTAATACTTTTTGAAAATCTCTTCAAACCACGTCAACGTCGCCTTGCCGTAGGTATAGTTACTGACTTCGTCAGTTCTATCCACAACCTCAAAACTGTGTTTTGAGCTGACTTCGTCAGTTCTATCCACAACCTCAAAACTGTGTTTTGAGCAACCTGCGGCTAGTTTCCTAGTTTTCTCTTTGATTTTCATTGATTATAACACAAAAGGTAGCCTATCAGCTACCTTTTTCTTATGCTTCCTTAATCAAGCGTGTATGCTCTCTCTTGATGCAACGATTCATCACGATGTCATCACATCCAGCAGCACGCAAGATTTCTTCCGCTTCTAGACTTTCAAGTCCTAGCTGTGCCCAAAAAATCTTGGCATCAGCCTTGAGAAAATCACGCGCCACATCAGGCAGAAACTCGCTGCGACGGTAAACATTGACAATATCTACAGGAAAAGGAATCTCAGCGAGGCTAGCATAAGCCTTTTCACCCAAAATTTCGCCACCTGCAACCTTAGGATTGACTGGGATAATTTTATAACCCCGAGCCTGCATTTCCTTGGTCACTCGATTGCTAGTTGTTTCCTCACGATCTGACAAACCTACCACAGCAAGGGTTTTACTTGCTGTTAGATACTGACGAATCACGTCATCACTTGGATTTATAAATTCTTGACTCATAAAAATCCTCCTTTTCCATCAGTATACCATATTTTGAAAAGGCTTGCAAAATTCTACTACAAAAAAGGAAGACTAGCTCCCTTTTTATTTAGACTCGTACCAGGTTGCTCCCTCATTCTCATCCGCAATCAGGGGAACACTGAGTTGAATGGCTTCTTCCATGGTTTGTTTGACCAATTTTTTCATTTCTGCCAATTCAGATTTAGGAACTTCAAGGACGATTTCATCGTGCACTTGTAAGAGCATCTTAGTCTGATAACCACCTGCAACCAAGGCTTTATCCAGCTGAATCATGGCAATCTTGAGAATATCTGCCGCCGAACCCTGGATAGGCGAGTTGATGGCCGTTCGCTCTGCAAAACCACGAATGTTAAAGTTACGCGAATTGATATCTGGCAACTCACGACGACGCTTGAAGAGGGTCTCTACATAGCCCTTATCGCGTGCCTCACGTACCACTTCATCCATGTAGTTTTTAATACCTGGAAAACGTTCAAAGTAGGTATCAATGTAAGCTTTGGCCTCCTTACGGCTAATCCCCAAATTATTAGACAAACCAAAGTCTGAAATTCCGTAAACCACTCCAAAGTTAACCGCCTTGGCATTGCGACGGTCGTTTGCAGTCACATCCTCAGGACGCTCAATGCCAAAGACCCGCATGGCTGTCGAAGTATGGATGTCTGCTCCCTCTTGGAAAGCCTTAATCAAGTGCTCGTCTTTAGAAATATGCGCCAAAACGCGCAATTCAATCTGCGAGTAGTCCGAGCTGAGCAGCACACTATCCTCCCACTCAGGCACAAAAGCCTTCCGAATCAAGCGCCCTTGTTCCAAACGCACAGGAATATTTTGCAAGTTTGGATCCACACTAGACAAACGCCCTGTCTGGGTCAAATCCTGCACATAGCGAGTATGAATCTTGCCATCAGCCAAAATCCAGTCCTGCAAGCCAATCACATAAGTAGACTGAATCTTAGCAATCTGACGATAGTCTAGGATTTTCTTAACAATTGGCGCAATAGGAGCTAGACGCTCTAACACATCCACCGCTGTCGAATAACCTGTCTTGGTTTTCTTAGTATATTCTAGAGGTAGCCCCAATTTTTCAAAGAGAAGTACACCCAACTGCTTAGGCGAGTTGATATTAAACTCCTCACCAGCCAATTCGTAAATCTCTTGAGTCAGTTTTTCAATGACAAGCTCATTTTCAGCCTGCATCTCAAGCAAGGTCTCTTTCTTAACCTTAATCCCAGCAATTTCCATCTTTGCAAGGACAAAAGCCAGAGGTTGCTCCATATCATAAAGAAGCTCTAATTGCCCGTTTTCACTAAGTTTTTCAAGCAAAATAGGTTCTGTTTCGACCAAAACGGCAAGCTTACGTGCCAAATGTTCTAAGAATTTCTCGCGTTCAGGAATGGCCTTCTTGACTCCCTTACCATAGAACATCTCATCATCAACCAAATAAGTCTGACCATAAAGACTAGCAATAGTCGCAATTTCATTGTCCTCCACAGTCGAAAGGAGGTATTTAGCCAATCGGCTATCAAAAGCAGGCGCCTGCAAATCCACACCCAAACGATGCAAGAGAACTTTAGCCTTCTTAAAGTCATACACTCTCAGAGGTGTTTTTTCTAAAAAGGCCTTGAAAATCGGCTCTTGCAACAGCTCAAGCTTATCTGTGGCATAGAGCTTATCTCCACAAGACCAGGCAAATCCAACTAAATCATCCGTATGGTAATTCTCACCAAAAAGCTCAAAATGGAAGATAGATTCTTCACTCAGCATATCTTGAGTAACTTGATCAACGATAGTAAAGTTCAAACTCTCAGCCACATCAGCTGACGACACATTTAAAGCCTGTTTGAGCTGTTTGAAACCCATCTCATCGTAGAATTTTCCAAGATTTTCCACATCTGGACCACTATAGACCACATCCTTCAAACCAATCTCAATCGGTGCCTTGGTATCAATGGTCGCCAGTGTTTTAGACAAAAAGGCCTGTTCCTTATCATTGATAAGATTTTCCTTCATCTTAGAAGCCTTCATCCCATCGATATTTTCATAAATCCCCTCGAGCGAACCATGCTCCAGCAAGAGCTTGATACCCGTCTTTTCACCGATTTTGGTCACCCCAGGGATATTATCCGACTTATCACCCATGAGCGCCTTGAGATCGATAAACTGAGCCGGTGTAATGCCCATCTTTTCCATAAGATATTCTGGCGTAAAGGCTTCAAACTCAGCCACACCTTTCTTGGAAATCTCAACCACCGTATGCTCATCCGTCAGCTGAATCAAGTCCTTGTCCCCACTGACAATGGTAATATCAAAACCAGCCTGCTCAGCTAGTTTATCCAGCGTCCCAATGATGTCATCCGCCTCATACTGAGCCAACTCATAGTGACGAATCCCCATATGATCCAACAACTCACGAATAAAGGGAAATTGCTCACGAAACTCATCAGGAGTCTTAGCTCGACCACCCTTATAGTCCGCATACATCTCTGTCCGGAAGGTCGTCTTTCCCGCATCAAAAGCCACCAAAATATGACTCGGCTCAACCCGCTCCAATAAATGGCTCAACATCAACTGAAAACCATAAATCGCATTGGTATGTAAGCCAGCTGCGTTCTTAAAACGGTCCAACTGCTGATAGAGCGCAAAAAACGCCCGAAAAGCAACAGAAGACCCATCAATCAATAATAATTTTTTCTTATCCATACACCCATTATAAAGGAAAGCACCAAAAAATACCATTGGGAAGAGCCATACTCAATATTTTTCAAACTTTTTCCGAATAAATAGATAGAGCCAAAGAATCTAACACTCTAGCTTTTTCACTTTCAGAATAAAGAACCTAACAAATTTTTTAGATTTATTGAGGATAAGCTAGAACTAGTTCATCCTCTTTTTCAGACTGTCTTTAAAACCTTTATCAAAGATAAAGACAAGATTGTCAACGCTCTTCAACTACCCTATTCTAACGCTAAGGTGGAAGACACTAATAATCTCATCAAACTTATCAAGCACAATATTTTTGGTTTTCAGATCTTTGAAAATCTCAAAAACTCTATCTTTACCGCTCATAACATCAAAAAAGAAAGGACGAAATTTGACCTTCCTCAATCTTAGCTTTTTTTCAACTCACTGCTCACTGCATTAACAAAGAGCTAAAAAAGCAGGAGATTTCTCTCCTGCTTCGATTTAATTACTTAAAATTAAACCCATTCACCGTTTCCGTTTACTTTGTAACCATTTACAGTTGTGTTAACTGCAAGGGCACCTGAACTATAAGCATAGTACCATTTACCACCTACTTGGAACCAACCAGTTACCATAGCACCTGAGCCTTTAAGGTAATACCAAGTACCACCAACTTTAGCCCAGCCAGTTTCCATAGCACCTGAGCTGTTTAGGTAGTACCAAGTACCACCATCTTGCAACCAGCCAGTTTCCATAGCACCTGAACCATTTAGATAGTACCATTTGTTACCATCTTTGATCCACCATTTTTTCATCACGCCTTCAGCGTCAAAGTAGTACCATTTACCACCGTCTTTTAGCCAGCCAGTATGACGTTTACCTTCTTTATTAACGTAAATCCAGTGATTATCAACTTTGTTCCAGCCAGCTTTTGTATTAGAATCATCTGTCAAGAAGTAAGTTTTACCATCAACAGTAACTTCACCGAACTTACGTTCACCTTCTGCAGTGACATAGTAATACTTGTCGCCAGCACCCTTGATAAGGCCTGTCTTACGCTCACCTTCTGCAGTGATGTAATACCATTTACCAGCGCTATCTTTTACAATACCTGATTGAGCTTTACCTTTGTCATCAAAGAAGTACCATTTCGTACCAACTTTTTGAACTCCATTTGTCACAACACCGTCTTTTACAAAGTGAGTTTGACCGTTTTCTGTGACAACTTCTGTTCTTCGAACACCATTTCCATCAAAGTAATAAGTCTTTTCACCTACTTTGATGAAACCAGTTCTTTTGACACCTTGATTGTCTAGGTAGTAGCGTTCAGATTCATTTTCAATGATACCACGAGCCATAACACCCTCACTATTGAAATAGTAAGTTTTGTTGTCAATCATGACCCAACCTTTGACCGGGTTTCCTTTTGAATAGAAATAACGGTTACCTGATACTTCACGCCAGCTATTATCTTTATCAGTCGATTTATAACCTTGTTTATTCAAATCTGCTGACGCTGTATTTGGATCATTTTCCAACTCATCAAGTTTTGTGCCTTTTTCTACGAATAAGTAATAACGGACTCCACCCTCTACATATGTATTTTGGTATTCAAATTTATCAATATGTTTATGTAAATCAATTTTTTGATCTCCTGACTCAAAGTAGACTGTTGTACGAGTCTGTGAACGGTCATTGGCGATCGTTACCCATTCTGTTTTACGCACAAATTCTTCTGCATGTACAGATGGAGCTGTGATAGTTGAGTAAGCAGTTACGGCAGCGTCTGCCATTGTCACACTAGCTAGAGCTAGAGCTAGAGCTTTTTTATTTTTCATGTGAAAATTCTCCATTCTTAAATTTAGCTATTATTCTTTCCCCTATTGTATCTTATTTTTTAAAAAATTTCTAAGAAAAACTGTACTTTTTATGGAAAAAATAAAAAGCAGAAGAAATCTCCTGCTTTTGTTATTGAACTAGATTATTTAACCCATTCACCGTTTCCGTTAACAGTGTATCCACCTACAGTAGTGTTAACTGCAAGGGCACCTGAACCGTCAACGTAGTACCATTTACCACCAACAGTGAACCATTGGCTAGCTTTCATAGCACCTGATGTTTCAAGGTAGTACCATTTACCACCGTCTTGCAACCAACCAGTTTGCATTTCACCGTTTCCGTTTAGGTAGTACCAAGTGTTTCCATCTTTAACCCACCATTTTTGCATTACGCCTTCAGCGTTAAAGAAGTACCATTTACCGTCAACTTGTTTCCAACCTGAAACAGCTTGGTTAGAAGCGTAGTATTTCCATCCAGCTTCTTCTTGTACCCATTGGTCTTTCACAACGTTGTAAGAGTCAGTTTTTTCAAGAACCAAATCAACTGAAGCGTTTGTGAACATGTCAGCTTTTCCGTCTTTATCTAAATCAGCTGAACCAGAGATTACATAAGTACCTGCTGTACGAGTTCCTGCATCTTCATGACTTTCACCATTTGCTGCATTTTCGTATTCACCTCTATATCCAGTGAGTGTGTAAGCACCTTTAGGTGCCATGTCTCTTACAACATAACCTTTTGGTACATAAGCGACACGGTATGCAACGATTCCTCCGTGAGGAATGCTCAATTCAACATCTCCAGCAGCATTTGATTCAACAGTTTGTGTTGTACCGCTATTCTTTTTGAAAGCATCAGCATTTGCATAAACCATAACATCAACTTTAACACCTGCTACTGGGTGACCTTGGATATCTTTAACTGCGAAACGAACGTGTGAACCGTTACTAAACACAGCTGGTTTACCATGGTAAGGGTTGTAAGCTGGAGTAGCTGGTTTGTATTGTTCAGCAGCTGGAATTTCACGCACTGTGTGTGTATTTGAATTTACATCAGTAGCATTTGATTGACCCGCGTTAGTTACAACTTCTTGTTTGTTGTACTGTTTAGCTTCAATTCGCCCTGTCTCAGGGTTCACACGACCACTTGTTGAGTATTGATTGTTAGCATCTGCTGAAACAGCTTGTACAGCACCAAATGCTGCAAGAGCGACTGCGCTTGTCAATAAAACTTTTTTCATCGTTTTATCTCCTTTGTTTTTCATTATATTATTTTTTGTAAGACTACCTTACTACCATACAGTATATAAATATTTGCAGAATTTGTCAAGGGTTTTCTTCAAGTTTTTTTAATTTTTACCTATTTTTAGAAAAAAAGTGAAAAAAACATTTTTTTGATACTAAATCCTCATCAATTACTGCAATTTTTAAGTGAAAATCTCACAAACTTATCATTATTGAGCAAAATCATTCGTATCTAATTCACATAGATAGTTGGACAGAACTCACGTCTACGATATTCTCCTATAAACACTTCTAAATGTCTAAATGGCAAGTTTTTTGATAAGAACTTGCCATTTCATCAACTTTTTACTATTTAATTAAGATATGACCTTATAGCAAAGCCTCAAACTCAGCGACCGTCATGCCTAATTGTTCACTAGCAAATTCAGAAGTTAAAACATGTTGGCGCACTAAATCAAGAAAGGTAAATATTTTCCCACGCTCTATACCTTGTCCAATACCTTGTTCAATCCCCTCTGCCCTAGCGGTTTCCAAGGCATAATCCTGAGCCAATAACGCTTGTTCTTCACGCATACGTAGTTGACTAAACATTTTCCTGTCCTCCTCGGACCAGCTCTTATAGTCTAGCAGTTGGTCTGCCTGGCTGATGACTCGCTCGGGTTGTTGGGTAAAGGGTTTATTCCCGAAAAACTCCAACCACGGCTTGCGAACCTTATCTTTGCTGGTTTCTCTATATTTTTTTAGTTCCAAGAACGCCATCTTAACTAGATGGTTTTCTTGACCGTTATTGGTGATGGTTAAGACCTCACCTGTCGTGTCCTCACGCATACTAAAGCTATGAAAAGCCAAGTCATCTGAGAAGTAGTTGCTATCCACGATTGCGATAGCGTATACTGGTGCGATGTGTTTGTAACTTTGATGTGTATCACCTTCTCGTTGGCAAATTTTTTCGAGGTTTTAATTAACTTGACTGCACAGGTAAGCCCACAAACGATTAATGAAAAAATTCTGATGATGAACTTGGATTTCGATAATAACCTGCGTGCCATTGTCCAACTCTGCCAATATATCTATACTAGTATAGAAATCCTGCGCCGAGTAAGGCATGGAGGGTAATACGTGAATATTGCTTCCCTCCAAAATGGTCACATTTTTTGCAGGTAAATCCAGCATATCGCGAATAAATTGACAAGTGATTTCTGGATTGCTAAAGATTTTCTTAGCAACCAAGTCATTAGTCGGGCTGATGCCCGGATGTCTGAGAATCATTCTTTTCCTCCTTTTATTATACCATAGTTTTATACTCAATGAAAATCAAAGAGCAAACTAGGAAACTAGCCGCAGACTGTACTTGAGTACGGCAAGGTGACGTTGACGTGGTTTGAATTTGATTTTCGAAGATTATTAAATCTAGTTTTACTAGATTCACTGACTCTATCTATTTATTCGGAAAAGAGATGAAAAAAACCTGAGAATCATCTCAGGCTTAGTCATTAAATCTTTTTCTCAATACTGAAAAGTGGAGAAAGTGGGCGCTTTTCATGGATACGCACAATAGCATCCCCTAGGAGATGAGCAATTGAAATCTGCTCAATCTTATCAATCAAACGCTCCTCTGGCAGATAGATGGTATCCAAAACAACCAATTTCTTAATAGCTGATTTTTGGATATTGTCCATAGCAGGACCAGAAAGAACTGGGTGCGTACAGCTTGCATAGACTTCAACAGCACCAGCTTCTGCAAGGGCATCTGCAGCGTGACAAATCGTTCCAGCAGTATCAATCATATCATCAATCAAGATACAAGTCTTGCCTTCTACCTTACCGATGATGTTCATGACTTCACTGGTATTCATCTTATCAACGCTACGACGTTTATCAATGATAGCGATAGATGTTTTCAAAAATTCTGCCAACTTACGGGCACGAGTCACTCCTCCATGATCTGGGCTGACAACCACATAGTCAGAACCAACCATGCCACGACGCTCAAAATAATCCGCAATTAGAGGAGCACCCATCAAGTGATCCACAGGAATATCAAAGAATCCTTGAATCTGCGCAGCATGCAAGTCGATGGTCAATAAACGATCCACTCCAGCTACTTCAAGCATATTTGCCACAAGTTTAGAAGTGATTGGCTCACGCGCTCTCGCCTTTCTATCCTGACGTGCATACCCATAGTAAGGCATGACAACATTGACAGATTCTGCACTCGCACGCTTCAAAGCATCTACCATAATCAAATTTCAAGCAGATTGTCATTTACAGGTGAGCTAGTTGATTGTAGGATAAAGACGTGTTTCCCACGGATTGATTCTTCAATGTTGACCTGAATCTCTCCATCTGAAAATTGGCGGACACTTGATTTCCCCAACTCAATCCCAATCTCCTGCGCCACACGTTTTGCCAATTCTTGATTAGAAGAAAGGGCAAACAGCTTTAAATCAGAAAAAGACATGATTTCCTCCGGTATATATGTATCACTTGTGCTTTTCACAAGATTTTCTATCTACCATTGTAGCGCTTTTTGAACTATTTTTCAATCAAAAATAAAAGAAGGGCAACATATTTATACCCTTGCAGCATTATTTTGAAAAATATTCTAGTTCATTATCTCATCGTTCTTCTCAACAAAACGATAAGCCTGATAAAAACCATAAAGAGTAATAGCCGTAACCACTGGAATCACTAATGGCAACTCTGTCTCTAATTCTACAAAAGGAGAATTAAACAAGAAGTGAGTTCCAAAAGCTAAGCCTAGGAAAATAAATCCCTCTTTCTTGCCATCCTTCTGTCCTTTATAGGCTCTGTAAAGCAAGTAAACACCCACTACAGCCAGACCTGAAAAAGTCCAGTGAGAGGCAATTCCTGAGATGATACGCTCTAAAATTCTCGAAATAGTAAAGTCAAATCCCTCTGGCAAATCCGTACGAATGTAGCCAATATCCTCAATCATTTGGAATCCCAAACCAGAAGCAATGCCTAGTAAAAACAAAGAGTTTAATTTTCGTACAGGAATCAAAGCTAAAACAAAGACAAGTGGTAACAATTTCAACGGCTCTTCTACCAAAGGAGCCACAATAGCACTTTCAAAGGCATTTAAAAATGTACTATCTGGGAAAAGAATACTCAGCAAATCATGGATATAGGTATTAGCAAAACTAGACAACCATCCTGAGAGGAACATCCCTCCCAATAAAGACAGAATCAAGGCTTTCTTTGGTAATTCCCATTTTTTCCCAATACGGAAAAGGAAATAAAGAGCCGGAATCATGTAAAAGGAGAGCTAGAAAGATAGAAACTCCCATTAATCCATATTCCGCACCTGACATCGAACCGTCCGTATAGTAGATGGTTTCATACTGTAAACCAATACATAGCAATAAAATAAATAAATAAAATGTTGTTTTTCTTCATACACTTTCTTTCTAAATGAATTTTTTACAATTCTACGACTGTCATACTTCCTGTATCCACATCGTAAATAGCACCAGAGATAATGACATCATCTGGTATTAGGGGGGACTTGATAAGAAGTTGCATGTCCTCACGTACACTCTCCTCTATATCTTGGAAGGGTAAGAAGTCCTGGTCTGATACATCGACACCCAATTCTTCCTTCAAATACTCCTGAAAAGGTCCATTTTCAAAGGTCTGAGCCCCACAGTCTGTATGGTGCAATACCACAATCTCTCTTGTCCCCATTTGTTGCTGGGAAATAACCAGCGAACGAATCATGTCCTCAGTCACTCGACCACCTGCATTCCGCAAGATATGAGCATCCCCAAGTGCCAATCCCAGAGCTTGCGCAACGTGCAGACGAGAGTCCATACAGGTCACAATAGCTACTCTTGTTTTGGGTTTAAGTGGCAGATTTAACTGCCCATGTAGGGCAACATAAGCCTGATTGGCTTGCATAAACTGTTCAAAATACGACACGATTCCCTCCTTGAAAATTTGACAGTCAAATATTTCTCCTATCTTATCATTTTTAAGAGGATTTGTCACTAATTATGCAAATACCTTTTTCAAAACTTCCTGAATCGTTGTCACGCCAATGACCTGAATTTCCTTGGGTGGAGTGATTCCTGTCAAAGAATTCTTCGGTACATAAATCTTAGTAAAACCTAGTTTAGCAGCTTCGTTGATGCGCTGCTCGATACGATTCACGCGCCGAATTTCTCCCGTCAAGCCAAGCTCTCCCACAAAACATTCCTGAGGATTAGTTGGCTTGTCTTTATAACTCGAAGCAATGGCAACTGCAACGGCCAAGTCAATGGCAGGTTCATCCAATTTGACACCGCCAGCAGATTTGAGATAAGCATCCTGATTTGCAAGAGAAGACCTGCCCGCTTTTCCAAAACAGCCATAATCAAGCTAGCACGATTAAAATCAAGTCCTGTCGTTGTACGCTTGGCATTTCCAAACATGGTTGGTGTCACCAAAGCCTGAACCTCCGCCAAAATCGGACGCGTCCCTTCCATGGTCACAACGATTGATGAACCAGTCGCTCCATCCAAACGCTCTTCTAGGAAAACTTGACTCGGATTGAGTACCTCAACCAGACCACCTGACTGCATCTCAAAAATCCCAATCTCATTAGTGGAGCCAAAACGGTTTTTGACCGCTCTTAAAATACGGAAGGTATGGTGGCGCTCCCCCTCAAAGTAAAGCACCGTATCCACCATATGCTCTAGCATACGAGGACCAGCCAAGGTTCCTTCCTTGGTCACATGACCTACGATAAAGATGGCAATGTTATTGGTTTTGGCCAGCTGCATGAGCTCAGCAGTCACCTCACGCACCTGAGAAACAGACCCCTGCACCCCTGAAATCTCAGGAGACATAATAGTCTGAATGGAGTCAATGATGAGGAAGTTTGGCTGGATTCTTTCTACCTCAGCTCGAACACTCTGCATATTGGTTTCTGCATAGAGATAAAACTCGCTATCAATATCTCCCAAGCGTTCCGCTCGCAACTTGATTTGCTGGGCAGACTCCTCCCCACTGACGTAGAGAACCGTCCCCACTTGGGACAACTGGGTTGAGACTTGTAGGAGAAGGGTTGATTTCCCAATCCCAGGATCCCACCTATGAGTACGAGACTTCCTGGTACCACTCCACCTCCAAGTACACGATTAAATTCCTCCATCTCCGTCTTGGTTCGATTGACATTGATTGAAGTCACCTCAGCCAGTTTCATAGGCTTGGTTTTCTCACCTGTCAAGGATACACGCGCATTCTTGACCTCGACAACCTCAACCTCTTCTACAAAAGAAGACCAAGACCCACAGTTAGGGCAACGTCCCAGATATTTAGGGGAATTATAGCCACAATTTTGACATACAAATGTCGCTTTTTTCTTTGCGATGAGAAACCTCTTTCTATATCTCTAACTCACACTCAATCACTTGGCAAAAATCAATCTTCTCATTTGGTACAAACTGGCGCATGAGCATTCGATGAGCAACAACTACCACAGTCTGATGTTCTCGATACTTAGACATACATTCTAGAAAACGAGACTTCATTTCCGCAGCTGTCTCATATTGAATAGGACTATTGGGAAGCATCTCCCCATTATTTTCTAGAAATAGTCTTCTAGCCTTTTCAAAATTTTCTATTCCAGTTTCATAGACCTGCCATTCATGTAATAAAGGCTCCACTCTTAAAGGAAGTCCCGTAGCACAGACCATATAAGAAGCCGTTTCTAAAGCTCTTGTGACTGCAGAAGATACGATTATTTCAGCTGAAGGAAGCAAGGGATTATTGCTCAGTTTCTGGGCTTGTTGCCGTCCCTTCTCAGACAAGGGCGCCAAATCTATCCCAAATCCCGTATAAGAACGCTCCTCTAACTCACGGTAATCTGGCTCTCCATGACGTACAAAGATAATCTTCATTCTAGTGCCCCCCCTGTCGATCCAAATCCACCAGTTCGAACACCATCAGCCGAATCTCCATCTGCAATTAAGAAAGGAGCAAAGACAGCCTGAACCACACGTTCCCCAACTTCAAGAACAACCTCTTGGTCTGTGATATTCTTCATCTGAGCAAAAATATGTCCTTCATTCCCAGGATTTCCATAATAATCCCCATCAATGACCCCAACTGAATTAATTAAAACCAAGCCCTTCTTACGAGGGTTTGAAGAACGATCATAGAGGTAGAGAACCTCCGTCGGTTGCATATAAGCCTTAACTCCTGTCGGAACCAATACAATCTCTCCTGGAGCTATAACTGTACGCTCAGCAACCTTTAAGTCGTAGCCAGCTGCATGCGCTGTCTCACGCTTGGGCAATAAATTTTCATCTGTAAAACTAGAAACCAATTCAAAACCACGAATTTTCATCATCTTCTCTTTTCTATTATCATTTATTCTAGATTATTCTATCTTATTTATTCGGAAAAAGCACGAAAAAAGAGCACACAATTCAAATCGCTTAGGGCTGCTGGATTCCTCCCCTGACCCACTTCACGCAGAACTGTTGCTCCACTGTTTATTATATCACATTCCTATTCATTTTAAAAGCAAAATTATTTTTTCCGTCTATTTCTAAAAAAGTCCTGCATAATAGCTGCGCATTCATCTTCCAAAATTCCCGTTTCAACCTCCACACGATGATTGAGACGCTCATCTGTCAAGATATCGTACAAACTCCCAGCAGCGCCAAATTTCTGGTTTTTAGCCCCATAGACCACGTTTGGAATACGGGCAAGTCCAATCGCCCCACTACACATGACACACGGCTCAATGGTCACAAAAAGCGTGCAATCCAGCAAGCGCCAGCTCTCCTCACTTAGGTTCGCATTCTCTATGGCCATAATTTCCGCATGCATAACCGCTCGTTGCAACTCCTCACGCGCATTATGCCCACGACCAATGATTTCGCCATCTTTGACAATCACACAACCAATTGGAATTTCATCGTGTTCAAGAGCAATCTCAGCCTCTTTCAAAGCTTCCCTCATAAAGACTTCTTTTTCTTCAACTGTATAATTCATCAATTTCCCTTTTACTACTTATCGATTTTATTATTATATCATGAATCCCAAGACAAAAAAAGCCACCGAATGCGGTGACTTTATAGGGAGATTATTATGAAAAAGAAAAGTTTAGGATATTTGTTACAACAAGTTAGGAGGTCTTCTTGTAACTGTCTATAGTATACCCGACCTATCTTAAACAAATCTTAAAAATCTCTTAAGACCAAACACTTTCTAAAATATTTGTTTGTTCACGACCAGGACCTACTGAGAAAGTAGAAATACGAACGCCAACCAATTCACTCACACGACGAACATAGTTACGCGCATTCTCAGGAAGATCTTCCAAATTACGAACTCCAGTAATATCTTCTGACCAACCTGGCAACTCTTCATAGATAGGCTTGCAACGTTTCAATTGCTCAAGACTAGCTGGATAGTAGTCAATACGTTGACCATCAAGATCATAGGCCACACAGATTTTCACAGTATCCAAACCGCTCAAAACATCGATAGAGTTCAATGAAAGATTAGTAATACCAGAAACACGACGACTATGACGCATCACAACTGAATCAAACCATCCCACACGACGTGGACGACCAGTTGTTGTACCATATTCATGACCTACTTCACGGATACGTTCTCCCACTTCATCAAACAACTCAGTTGGGAAAGGACCATCTCCTACACGACTCGTATAGCTTTACATACACCTACAACCTTGTCAATCTTGCTTGGCCCAACACCTGAACCAATCGTAACACCACCAGCCACAGGGTTTGATGACGTAACAAATGGATAAGTACCTTGGTCGATATCTAGCATAACACCTTGTGCACCTTCAAAAAGCACACGTTTACCGTTATCAAGTGCATCATTCAAAATGACAGATGTATCTGTCACATATTTCTTGATTTGTTGACCATATTCATAATATTCTTCAAAAATATCATCAAAAGCAATCGCTTTACTGTCATACAATTTTTCAAAAAGACGATTCTTTTCAGCAAGGTTGCGTTCTAAACGCTCACGGAAAATATCTTTATCTAAAAGATCTGCAATACGAATCCCAACACGAGCAGCCTTGTCCATATAAGCTGGACCAATTCCCTTGATTGTAGTTCCAATCTTATTGTCGCCCTTAGCTTCTTCTTGCAAACGGTCTAACTCAATATGATAAGGCAAAATAACATGCGCGCGATCAGAAATACGCAAATTATCAGTTGTCACACCCTCCTCATGAAGATAGCTCAACTCTTTTACAAGAGATTTAGGATTTACAACCATACCATTCCCAATAACAGAGATTTTTTCAGGGAAGAAAATCCCAGATGGAATCAAGTGCAATTTAAACTTCTTACCATCAATCACAATCGTGTGACCTGCATTATCACCACCTTGATAACGCGCAATCACTTCTGCATTCGCTGAAAGGAAGTCTGTAATCTTCCCTTTACCTTCATCACCCCATTGGGTACCTACAACAACAACTGAAGTCATAATCTTGTCTAAGCCCTCAGGCTCTTCCTTTCTCACATACATGGCAGGACTCTCACCTGCAGTTATATCTTACAATTTATTATAAGAAAAAATCGCCTTTTTATCAAGAAGAAACAATAGAAAGATTTGCTATTTCCAACTATTAAAAAATGATTTTAAAAAATAACCAGCTATTTATTATTATCTTTCAATAAAAAAAAGTAAATTTGTTCGGAAATTTACTCAAAAAGATTTCAACAGGAAATAAATCTCTTATTCATTATCAATTTTTTTCAAGATACAAACGATAAGCAACACGATAATGATAAACAATAAAATCCCGATGATTCCCAATGCTATATCGGAAAAAATAATAAATTAAAAATTTAAAATGAAAATGTTCCCAATCAAAATAATCACCAAAAAACATACCATACTCTTCTTCAATATTGCTATAAAAATCCGCCATCTGCTCATAAATTTTTTGTAACATAAGCATAAACTCCTTTACTTTTTTTATAAAGCTTATTCTAACAAAAAAACTATAAACAGTTATTATCAAATCCTGAATTGTTCAAATACCAACCTCAAAAAGATGACAAACAGGAAAAAGTTTACAGAACAGAACAAATTTACTACCTAAATTTCAAACGATTAAAGTCCTAAAAAAACCGACATAAAACTTTTTGGGTAAATTCTCTTAGAACTATCATATTTTTTTACATAAATATTACGGAGATAATTTTTATAGTATAAAAAAATTTCGGTAACTTCTTAAAGTAAATTCCACTTGGCTGGCTGAACTGGAACTTACCCTAACACGGAATTCCACTGGTTTTTACAATTTTTATCAGACTAACTTCCACTTGTACTAGCCGTGGAACTTAGTTTAGGAATTTAGCTATAAAAATTTCAATATAATTTATAAAAAGAATCATATGAAACAATTACATTTTATCACAAAAGAATACTGTCAATAATTATGTGTAAACACTCAAGTAGAGTTACGTAGTGTTAATCAAATAAGCTTTCAAGTATGTCAGAACATTGGCCAAATCCTTTATAGATTCGTTAACTTTGCTTGAAATTATAATCTTCAAACAAAGTAACTAAGTAACGCTACAGAGCCTCCTCGTTAGGAAAAGAACCTTCTTTTTCGTTTGACGTTTAATTTCTTTGTTAAGAGACTCAATGAGGTTTGTCGAATAAATGCTGTGCCAAATCTGGTAGGGAAACTGATAAAAAGTTAAAAGATTATCCGTATTCTCCAGACTTTCCATTACTTTCCTATACTTTGCTTTCCATTCGGCAGTAAATTCCTCTAAAGCTTGTACTGCCATTTCTAAATTATCAACGCGATAAATCGTTTTGAATTTCCCCAGAATAACCGCTCTATCTTCTCGTTTCACCTTACTAGCTAGATTTTGACTGATATGAATTAAACAATGTGGTTGTTTAGCTAATGGATAAGCCGACTGATAATCTGCTCAAGCCCTTGAAGCCATCGGTCACTACAAGAGAAACTTGTTGGGTTCCTTTGTTTTGAAGCTAGTCTAACAGGCCGGCCCAAAAAGCATTGTTTTCATTTGGGGCGATTTCATAGCCAAGAACATTTTTCTGTCCCTCTGGTGTAATGTCAAGTACGATATGAATACTTTCTTTACTAACGTCTTAACGGAAAATAGGTTCCGTCAAGGAATAAAACAGAGTAATTGGCTTCTAAGTTTCGCTCATGAACAGCGACATTTTCCTGAATTGCTTTTAAGATATTATAAATTGTGGCAGGACTATAGTGATGACCATACATTCGCTCGATGATATCACTAATTTCTCGAGTCGTTACGCCTGTTTAATAGAGTTTGAAAACCTTTTCTTCCAAGTGATCATCTCGACGCCCATAAGCAAATATTAAAGCTGGTCTAAAGTTCCCATTACGATTTCTTGGAATAGTTAACTAAACAGTCCCATATTTGGTTTCAAATTTCCGTGAATAGGTTCCGTTACTACTATTACCAGAATTATAGCTTACTTTTTCTTCGTAATGGTCATAGACTAAAAAGGCTGATAACTCTGCTTGAAGTAAGTCGTTAATAACTAACAAAAAATTCATCGATACCTTATTTTGAGGCTAGAAAGTTAAGTAATTCTGTAGTAAACTGAGTCATAGGAATAAATCTCTCTCTAGTAATATTTCGCAACTCTACTATAAGGGATTTATTCCTTTTTGTCTTTACACAACTTCTTGTGCACTACCCACAAAAGTACTTGCTATTAAAAAAACTGAACTCAAAATTACGGATGTTATTAATAGGGACACATACAAGAAAATTAGCATTAAGCTGAATTATAATACTTCATCTTGTCCTGAGTATGAAAGTTTGATGCAGAAATGTAACTTTCAAAAACCGTCTAACATTCCTCACCTTTAAACAAATGGTTTACCTATCTCGTCGAGAAAAATGTCTCACTTCAAATAACAGGAGATAGATTATAAATTACATAACAAAAAAAAAGAGGACTAAACCTCTTTTAATTAACTACTCCGCCAGTAGGACTCGAACCTACGACATCATGATTAACAGTCATGCGCTACTACCAACTGAGCTATGGCGGAATAAAGCTAAGCGACTTCCATATCTCACAGGGGGCAACCCCCAACTACTTCCGGCGTTCTAGGGCTTAACTTCTGTGTTCGGCATGGGTACAGGTGTATCTCCTAGGCTATCGTCACTTAACTCTGAGTAATACCTACTCAAAATTAAATATCTATTCAAACCAAGAAAACCGTTCGCTTTCATATTCTCAGTTACTTTGGATAAGTCCTCGAGCTATTAGTATTAGTCCGCTACATGTGTCGCCACACTTCCACTTCTAACCTATCTACCTGATCATCTCTCAGGGCTCTTACTGATATAAAATCATGGGAAATCTCATCTTGAGGTGGGTTTCACACTTAGATGCTTTCAGCGTTTATCCCTTCCCTACATAGCTACCCAGCGATGCCTTTGGCAAGACAACTGGTACACCAGCGGTAAGTCCACTCTGGTCCTCTCGTACTAGGAGCAGATCCTCTCAAATTTCCTACGCCCGCGACGGATAGGGACCGAACTGTCTCACGACGTTCTGAACCCAGCTCGCGTCTTCGCTTTAATGGGCGAACAGCCCAACCCTTGGGACCGACTACAGCCCCAGGATGCGACGAGCCGACATCGAGGTGCCAAACCTCCCCGTCGATGTGAACTCTTGGGGAGATAAGCCTGTTATCCCCTAGGGTAGCTTTTTATCCGTTGAGCGATGGTACTTCCATACGGAACCACCGGATCACTAAGCCCGACTTTTCGTCCCTGCTCGAGTTGTAGCTCTCGCAGTCAAGCTCCCTTATACCTTTACACTCTGCGAATGATTTCCAACCATTCTGAGGGAACCTTTGGGCGCCTCCGTTACCTTTTAGGAGGCGACCGCCCCAGTCAAACTGCCCGTCAGACACTGTCTCCGATAGGGATCACCCTATCTGGGTTAGAGTGAGTATAACACAAGGGTAGTATCCCAACAACGTCTCCTTCGAAACTGGCGTCCCGATCTCTTAGACTCCTACCTATCCTGTACATGTGGTACAGACACTCAATATCAAACTGCAGTAAAGCTCCATGGGGTCTTTCCGTCCTGTCGCGGGTAACCTGCATCTTCACAGGTACTAAAAATTTCACCGAGTCTCTCGTTGAGACAGTGCCCAAATCATTACGCCTTTCGTGCGGGTCGGAACTTACCCGACAAAGGAATTTCGCTACCTTAGGACCGTTATAGTTACGGTAGCCGTTTACTGGGGCTTCAATTCATACCTTCGCTTGCGCTAAGCACTCCTCTTAACCTTCCAGCACCGGGCAGGCGTCACCCCCTATACATCATCTTACGATTTAGCAGAGAGCTGTGTTTTTGATAAACAGTTGCTTGAGGGTATATTCACTGCGACTGACTTAAAGTCAGCACCCCTTCTCCCGAAGTTACGGGGTCATTTTGCCGAGTTCCTTAACGAGAGTTCTCTCGCTCACCTGAGGCTACTCGCCTCGACTACCTGTGTCGGTTTGCGGTACGGGTAGAGTATGTTTAAACGCTAGAAGCTTTTCTTGGCAGTGTGACGTCACTAACTTCGCTACTAAACTTCGCTCCCCATCACAGCTCAATGTTATAGAACTAAGCATTTAACTCAATTCACACCTCACTGCTTAGACAGACACTTCCAATCGTCTGCTTTAGTTAGCCTACTGCGTCCCTCCATCACTACATACTCTAGTACAGGAATATCAACCTGTTGTCCATCGGATACACCTTTCGGTCTCTCCTTAGGGTCCCGACTAACCCAGGGGCGGACGAGGCCTTCCCTGGAAAACCTTAGTCTTACGGTGGACAGGATTCTCACCTGTCTTGCGCTACTCATACCGGCATTCTCACTTCTATGCGTTCCAGCGCTCCTCACGGTACACCTTCGCCACACATAGAACGCTCTCCTACCATACCTATAAAAGGTATCCACAGCTTCGGTAAATTGTTTTAGCCCCGGTACATTTTCGGCGCAGGGTCACTCGACTAGTGAGCTATTACGCACTCTTTGAATGAATAGTCGCTTCTAAGCTAACATCCTAGTTGTCTGTGCAACCCCACATCCTTTTCCACTTAACAATTATTTTGGGACCTTAGCTGGTGGTCTGGGCTGTTTCCCTTTCGACTACGGATCTTAGCACTCGCAGTCTGACTGCCGACCATAATTCATTGGCATTCGGAGTTTATCTGAGATTGGTAATCCGGGATGGACCCCTCACCCAAACAGTGCTCTACCTCCAAGAATCTTTATGTCGACGCTAGCCCTAAAGCTATTTCGGAGAGAACCAGCTATCTCCAAGTTCGTTTGGAATTTCTCCGCTACCCACAAGTCATCCAAGCACTTTTCAACGTGCCCTGGTTCGGTCCTCCAGTGCGTCTTACCGCACCTTCAACCTGCTCATGGGTAGGTCACATGGTTTCGGGTCTACGTCATGATACTAAAGCGCCCTATTCAGACTCGGTTTCCCTACGGCTCCGTCTCTTCAACTTAACCTCGCATCATAACGTAACTCGCCGGTTCATTCTACAAAAGGCACGCTCTCACCCATTAACGGGCTCGAACTTGTTGTAGGCACACGGTTTCAGGTTCTATTTCACTCCCTCCCGGGGTGCTTTTCACCTTTCCCTCACGGTACTGGTTCACTATCGGTCACTAGGGAGTATTTAGGGTTGGGAGATGGTCCTCCCAGATTCCGACGAGATTTCACGTGTCTCGCCGTACTCAGGATACTGCTAGGTACAAAGACTATTTTAAATACGAGGCTCTTACTCTCTTTGGCTGATCTTCCCAAATCATTCTTCTATAATCTTTGAGTCCACATTGCAGTCCTACAACCCCGAAGAGTAAACTCTTCGGTTTGCCCTCCTGCCGTTTCGCTCATCGCTACTAAGGCAATCGCTTTTTGCTTTCTCTTCCTGCGACTACTTAGATGTTTCAGTTCACTGCGTCTTCCTCCTCACATCCTTAACAGATGCGGGTAACAGGTAGTACCTGTTGGGTTCCCCCATTCGGAAATCCCTGGATCATCGCTTACTTACAGCTACCCAAGGCATATCGTCGTTTGTCACGTCCTTCTTCGGCTCCTAGTGCCAAGGCATCCACCGTGCGCCCTTATTAACTTAACCTTATTTTTTTGACCTTTCAGTCATAAACTCTTATTAATACTACAGCGTTTTTCGGTTTATTTTTCTTGTTACTATTTGATATAGATATTCAATTTTCAATGTGCATTACTTGGTGATCTCTCACCAATGGAGCCTAGCAGGGATCGAACCGCTGACCTCCTGCGTGCAAAGCAGGCGCTCTCCCAGCTGAGCTAAAAGTCCACAAGACCTCTCAAGACTAAAACAAGACCAATGCGCAGTTCCTTTTCCTTAGAAAGGAGGTGATCCAGCCGCACCTTCCGATACGGCTACCTTGTTACGACTTCACCCCAATCATCTATCCCACCTTAGGCGGCTGGCTCCAAATGGTTACCTCACCGACTTCGGGTGTTACAAACTCTCGTGGTGTGACGGGCGGTGTGTACAAAGTACGGGAACGTATTCACCGCGACGTGCTGATCCGCGATTACTAGCGATTCCGACTTCATGTAGGCGAGTTGCGACCTACAATCCGAACTGAGACTGGCTTTAAGAGATTAGCTTGCCGTCACCGGCTTGCGACTCGTTGTACCAGCCATTGTAGCACGTGTGTAGCCCAGGTCATAAGGGGCATGATGATTTGACGTCATCCCCACCTTCCTCCGGTTTATTACCGGCAGTCTCGCTAGAGTGCCCAACTGAATGATGGCAACTAACAATAGGGGTTGCGCTCGTTGCGGGACTTAACCCAACATCTCACGACACGAGCTGACGACAACCATGCACCACCTGTCACCTCTGTCCCGAAGGAAAGCTCTATCTCTAGAGCGGTCAGAGGGATGTCAAGACCTGGTAAGGTTCTTCGCGTTGCTTCGAATTAAACCACATGCTCCACCGCTTGTGCAGTACTCGTCAATTCCTTTGAGTTTCAACCTTGCGGTCGTACTCCCCAGGCGGAGTGCTTAATGCGTTAGTCTGCAGCACTAAACCCCGGAAAGGGTCTAACACCTAGCACTCATCGTTTACGGCGTGGACTACCAGGGTATCTAATCCTGTTTGCTCCCCACGCTTTCGAGCCTCAGCGTCAGTTACAAGCCAGAGAGCCGCTTTCGCCACCGGTGTTCCTCCATATATCTACGCATTTCACCGCTACACATGGAATTCCACTCTCCCCTCTTGCACTCAAGTTAAACAGTTTCCAAAGCGTACTATGGTTAAGCCACAGCCTTTAACTTCAGACTTATCTAACCGCCTGCGCTCGCTTTACGCCCAATAAATCCGGACAACGCTCGGGACCTACGTATTACCGCGGCTGCTGGCACGTAGTTAGCCGTCCCTTTCTGGTAAGATACCGTCACAGTGTGAACTTTCCACTCTCACACTCGTTCTTCTCTTACAACAGAGCTTTACGATCCGAAAACCTTCTTCACTCACGCGGCGTTGCTCGGTCAGACTTCCGTCCATTGCCGAAGATTCCCTACTGCTGCCTCCCGTAGGAGTCTGGGCCGTGTCTCAGTCCCAGTGTGGCCGATCACCCTCTCAGGTCGGCTATGTATCGTTGCCTTGGTGAGCCGTTACCCCACCAACTAGCTAATACAACGCAGGTCCATCTGGTAGTGATGCAATTGCACCTTTTAAGCAAATGTCATGCAACATCTACTATTATGCGGTATTAGCTATCGTTTCCAATAGTTATCCCCCGCTACCAGGCAGGTTACCTACGCGTTACTCACCCGTTCGCAACTCATCCAGAAGAGCAAGCTCCTCCTTCAGCGTTCTACTTGCATGTATTAGGCACGCCGCCAGCGTTCGTCCTGAGCCAGGATCAAACTCTCATTAAAAGTTTGAGTTCTCACTCATTTCTGTCACTGACAGATTTATTGTTTTTTTCATTGTTCAGTACTACAACTTCAGTTGTAGTGCCCTGCACATTGGTTCGTCTTGTTCAGTTTTCAAAGGTCTTTGTCACTTAATCTCTCTCAAGCGACAACTATATTAGTATATCACAGCTACTTTCGCTTGTCAACACTTTTTTGAAACTTTTTTAATCTTTTTTCATCAAGTGTTCCTCGCCACAACATACAATAGTCCGTACGGGATTCGAACCCGTGTTACCGCCGTGAAAAGGCGGTGTCTTAACCCCTTGACCAACGGACCTGAGTTGCTTTTTTCAACTCTTACTATTATACCGACTTTTTCTCCCTTGTCAATACCTTTTTTAAACTTTTTTTATTTTTTTGAATGACTTCCTAGTGTGTACGGATATCAAACTCCTTAAACACAATACGTAAGTCTCTTAATACTTTTTGACGCCCTCGGAAGCGTTCATTTCTTAGGACACGTTCTAACTCTTCTTGTTTCTCTTTGCTTTGTTTGCTTCTATAATCTCTTAGCGTCTCATGAAAGAGATAATACTCATCTAGCCAGAGACCTCCCTCACTGATACGATGACTAATCTCACCTACTTCTTCATAAGGCTCTTTATCATATCTCCGTTTTTGACTTTCCTGCTTACGGATATAGTCTAGGATTCGATTCCGGAACTTAGTCTTAAAATATTTCCTTAAACGAGGAATATCTTCTGCCAGCTCTTCTTCTCTGCTAATCAATTCATGCAAGCAAATCATGCCCTCTTGGTCCCCAATCCGATAACTCCCATAAATGCAAGTAATATTCATTTCTACTCTTATATACAATTCCTGGACTTCTTTATACAATTCTGTAATCATAATGTCCCCCTTTCTGAATACAGTCTAACAGATTCAGAAACTCTTTTGGACCTTTTCCCCATTCTGTTCCCTACACCGTCTCAACTGCACAAAAAAGAGAGGACTTGCCTCTCTTTGGGTTATTTTTCATCATTCATTTTTGACTTTACTTCATCATAGGATAGTGCATGTGATTCCTCTTCTACTGTTTCAGGCATCTTTCCTGTTTCGTAAAGAGATTTAATTTGTGTGCTATCCAATGTTTCGTATTTCAATAATGCTTCTGCAATCAACTTGTGGGTTTCACGATTTGATTGAATAATTTCAGCAGCTCTGTTCCGTGCTTCATTTAATAATGAACGAACTTCTTCGTCAATTTCATAAGCTGTTTGTTCTGAAATTGATTTTTGAGGACTCTGTGCACCAAACATAGCATGATTTCCTTCATATTGTACTGGGCCAAGTTTTTCACTCATACCGTACTCTGTAACCATTGCACGCGCCATTTGTGTCGCTTGTTCAAAGTCGTTTGAAGCTCCTGTAGTTTGGACATTAAAGATAATTTCTTCAGCTACACGTCCACCCATTAAACCAGCCAATTGCTCTTTCATATCTTCTTTGGATAGAAGCATTTGATCCTCTTTAGGAAGTGCAATCATATATCCGCCTGCACGGCCACGTGGTACAATTGTAACCTTATGAACGACACGGGCATTTGACAAAACTAGACCAACAATAGTATGTCCTGCCTCATGGTAAGCAACTAATTCACGTTCTTTTTGTGAAACAGTCTTATCTTTCTTAGAAGGACCAGCAATAACTCTATCTTCTGCTTCATCAATATCTGAGGCATCAATTATCGATTTATTGCGACGAGCAGCGACTAAAGCAGCTTCATTCAATACATTCTCTAAATCAGCACCAACAAAACCTGGAGTTTGTTGAGCCACTAATTTCAAATCAACATCATCTGCTAAAGGCTTGTTCTTAGCATGAACTTTCAAGATTGCTTCGCGACCTTTAACATCAGGACGGCCAACCAAGACTTTTCTATCAAAACGTCCTGGACGCAGAAGGGCAGGGTCAAGTACATCTGAACGGTTTGTCGCAGCGATGACGATAATTCCTTCATTTCCCTCAAAACCATCCATCTCAATCAAGAGTTGGTTCAAGGTTTGTTCACGTTCGTCATTACCTCCGCCAAGACCGACTCCACGTTGACGTCCAACAGCATCAATTTCATCGATAAAGATAATAGCTGGTGCTGCTTTTTTAGCATCTTCAAAAAGAGAACGAACACGACTAGCTCCAACTCCGACAAACATTTCTACAAAGTCAGAACCTGAGATACTAAAGAATGGAACACCTGCTTCTCCGGCGACTGCCTTAGCAAGTAACGTCTTACCTGTTCCCGGAGGTCCCTCCAAAAGAACACCTGCTGGAATACGGGCTCCAAGTTTTGTAAATCGTTTTGGATCTTTTAAGAATTCAACAACTTCAACTAGTTCTTGTTTTTCTTCTTCTGCTCCAGCAACATCTGAAAATCTTACTTTAATATCTTCTTTATTTGCGGCTTTAGCCTTACTACGTCCAAAACTCATTGGGTTACGGCTATTATTTCCTCCCATATTTCCCATCATAGAGAATAGGAAGAAGAAAAGAATACCGAATGGCACAATGGATACAAGAATATTAATCCACATACCACTCGAACTTTCATGCTTAATAGTTACTTCCGCTTTATGGTCAGAAGCAAGCTTTTGCAATTCTGATACTGTAGTATCTGAAGGAAGAATAATACTTGAAAATTTCTCTACTGTTGTAGCAGAAGGAGAAAAGAACTGGATACCTGTTTCTTCTTTACTTGTTTTTAGGATTTTTTTATAAACACCTGAAACTTCGATAACACTGCCATTTGGTTGGTAAGTCAATTCTTTTACATTGTCATCGGTAATTTCTTTTACCAATTCTGTATAATTAATTTGCTCACTTTTCCCTGCAACACTACCTGTACTAAAATACTGGTAACTTGTAACTAGGAAAAAAATAAGTAATAACCATAGAAAAGGATTTTTAATTAAACCATTATTTTGTTTTTTCATTAAAAATTGTTCTTTCTAATTTGAATATACTTCTTCTTTCAATACTCCAACATAAGGAAGGTTACGATAGTTTTCTTTGTAGTCTAGACCATAACCTACTACAAACTCATTTGGGATAGTAAAGCAAGTATAGTCTGCCTCAATTTCTACAACACGTCCTTCTGGTTTATCCAACAATGTTGCAATTTTAACAGAAGCAGCCTCTCTTGCTTTAAACATATCTCTTAAACTCTTCAAAGTTTGACCTGTATCAATGATATCCTCTACAAATAGAACATGTCTTCCTTTGATATCTTGAGTCACATCTTGTTTGATATTAATGATACCACTGCTTTCTGTTCCACCATGGTAGCTAGAAACCATCATGAAGTCCATTTCAATATATGTATCAATATGTTTAACCAATTCAGCCATAAAAGGAATAGAGCCTTTTAAAATCCCAATTAAAATCGGATTTTTTCCTGCATAGTCCTTTGTTAATTGAGCACCTAATTTTTTAGCAGCTTCTGTAATTTCATCATGTGAAACGAGAATTTTTTTAATATCGTTTTCTAACATTTTTTTACCTATCTATTTTTTCTATATAAAGTACAGTGTCCATTATATCATTTTTCGTGTTTTTACTCAAATTACTGGTCGCAATTCCCAAAATTGAGACAATTTCATCAAATTGCTCAATAATCAGAGCAGATTTTCGCTTTTCCATAGGGATTTTCAAATCGATAAATAGACGTCTGAGTTTTTTTCTATGCCCATTTTGAATCAAAACATCTCCTGGTTTTCGATGACGAATGTGTATGGATATTTCTCGTGAAACAGGTATTTGTTGAATTGATTCACCTTCTAAAGGAAGTCCAAAGGAAAATAAATATCCTTTATAAGCTACCTGATTTTGATAGTGTAAAACAAGTTCATCTTCCTTTTCATCAGCCTGCGGACTGATTTTACAAATCTGAAACTGTTGGTACTCTTTTATCAATTCATAGCCATTTCTAAGCGGATGACGATACTGGCTTTTAGATTTTAAAATCTGCCTAACTTCAGCAAACTGCGCTTTTGTAAGATTCAAATCTGGGAAACGATTCAGATAAGTTTGAAGTAAAACTCTTTGTGTGGACTCAGAGTAAGACAATAGCTGCTCTAAATTTTCTACATCAATATTCTTTGATAATTCAGATATTGCAAAATCATAATCTAAAATTTCATTACGGATACTTAAGATTGCATCCCTAAATCGAGTATTTTCTTTTTCTAATTCTGGTAAGTAAGAGTTTCGAATACGGTTGCGCAAATAATGATTTTCCTGATTTGATATATCTTCAAAGTGAAAAATTGATGGAAAGTCTTTTTTCTGAAAATGCAAAAAGGGACGAATGATTTCTATCTCTCCTACTACTTGCTTCTCCTTAATTCCTGATAGATAGCGCAAACGAGTACCTCGAATCAAACGCATCAAAATAGTTTCCACCTGGTCATCAGCATGGTGGGCAGTTACCAAGGCTGTCGCACCAGTCTTAGTCATCACCTCTTTAAAAAAATCATAACGAAAATGTCGAGCACGCGCTTCTGAAAATTCTCCTGAAAAATTGCTGATATAAATAGGAAGCTCTGCTTCAGCAGCTAACTTCCTTAATTCCTGTTCTTCCCAATCTGATTCTACTCTCTGCTTATGATTCACATGAGCTAGAATCAATTCAATTTCTAACTCTTTTGAATACGTAGATAACACCTTAAATAGAAACATAGAATCTAATCCACCAGAAAGAGCTAGCACCACCTTAGCATGTTTTTTAAAATATCCTCTCTTAAGAAAATGATTTAAAAAATCTTGTTCCCTCATTTTAGAACCTCATAAACATCCTTGGCTATCTTAGAAATCGTATCATAATCAGAATTCTTAGTAAAAATAGAAAGAATAAATGGAGAATCTGCATAGACAACACCTGTATCATGCTTAAATTCATCTGAATCTCCAATTTTATGAGCTACTTTAACAGAAACACCTTTAGAAATTCGCTCATTATCAAAATCTGTTTTAGTCAAAGACTCCAATACAAATCCATTTTGATTATAAATTGCTTCCATAACCTTTCCAGCCATCTTAGAAGAAATCAATTTTTCTTTTGGATCCCAATCATCTCCCATAATAGCAGACATCTTGGATTTGAATGTGGTATCAGATTGGTTTGAAATGTAATATCCCAATAGATTATGAGCTACATTATCAGATTCTTTTGATACTTTCGTAATTAAATCCCTTAGAGAATATTCTTTATTGTCTTCTTTTTTAGGAAGACTACCACTTCCCTCTGGTTTATAAGAACCTAGAAAATCATTGACTGCAGATACGTATTTTTCAGTCGTATCTAACTGATAAAGACCTTCATTTATTTTTTCTTGCGTATAATAAAGATAAGGGAGTTTCAAAACACTAGCTGCATACATCTTTTCATCTTGATTGATACCAGCTTCTTTTCCAGTAGTCAGTTGCTTAACATAAATAGAGAAAGAATCTTTCTGATATTTTTCAGATAACAATTCTTGGACTTTACTCATCCGATTATCTTCTTCAGAAGTTGATTTCTTATCTACCCATCCAGCCTGATCAATATGTAGAAATTCTCTTCCTTCTACAAACATTGTCTTGTCAATTGATACTTGCGAATAAGCTGATATGGATGATTTCACTTCTTTTAAATCATAAGGACTATTGTACAGTTTAACATCAGATTCTAACCATACTTTTTTTATTGTTGGGCTTACCTCTGAGTGGTTATATAAAAACCGTTTGTCTGCAGCTATAAATTGATTGTTGGATAACTTAAATACTGGAATCCCTTGCTTATTTAAACGCCATTCTATTATTTGAAAACTTGTTTTGGGAGTTAATTTTCCAGATTCTATCACTAAATCTTCATTCGCATAAACAGGAACCTCTCCATAAACCATGGGAGAACTTAATTTTTCTCTAAAATAAATACCAAAGTCAGATTGTGAAAGGTAATAAATTTCTTTCGAAGTATAGACAACTTCTTTTTCTGTGCTAACGACTTTTGAAATGGTCAAAAAACTTGGTAACAACAAAATAATTAAGAATTTACGCATTCTTCCTTTCCTTTTCTTCTTGTAAACGCAATAATTGATTTTTATCAGCCAACTCTTCCAGCTTTTCATCTGATAGACTCAAAAATTTCTCTATTACATCTAATAATTTTTCCATTTCATCACCTTGGAAGCAAGTCCGGAATCGTATAAACAGCTTCCCGATTCTTAGAATAATAATATTTTGCACGCATGTATTTAGCAGCGTAATCTTCATCTTTCAACTTTGTGGCAAAAGCTGTCTCTTTCTCCTTTTCCTCACTCAAGGTTTGATACTGAGTTTGCAAGTCTGACAACTGTTGACGTCTTTGGAGTAATTGGTGATAACTTTGAGCAAGATTATAAGTTGGTAAAATGAACAATAAAATCATCAAAATAAGAACCCACCCCATGAAACGATTACGTTTTTGTCGTTCCTTCATCAGATAGCGACGACGTTGATGTTCATTTTGAATAAAAGAATTATTCAATTGTACGATATTTTTAGACATTTTCTTCTACCCGTGTTTCACTGATAATTTTATACATGCCTGCTGCATCTTCTTTTTTTGTACTATCTTTCATCTCCAGTACTTTTACAAGTAGCAACTTATTGCCAAAGCGAATTTCAACTTGGTCATTAACTTTCAAATCCGTTGAACTTTTTGCCAAGATTCCATTTACCTTGATTCTGCCTTTATCTGCTACTTCTTTTGCGACTGTACGACGCTTGATAATTCTTGATACTTTTAAATATTTGTCTAATCTCATTTTTATTACCTCAAATTATTATTGTACCATTTTTCTCCATTTTATAGAAGAAAAATGTTAAAGAGAATTGCCTTCTTTCGACACTTTTATCTCTAATAAACTTTCTCCAAAAATGAGCAGACCTTCTAAAATTTCATAGTCCTTCTTGTTTCGAACATCAAATACAACTTCCATTAATCCCTTATTCTCAGCTATAGCTGCTTTTAAGTTCGTTGCGGATAAAGCTTTAAAATAATCTTGAGCCAAGAACAGTCGCTGAGTAATTTTTTCAAATTGAACTGTAATCTTATTCTCTTTTCTTTCCACACGTTGAACAAAGACCTTGTCAAGATAAGACTTAACCAAACCAATCTCTAAAAGATAGGCAACAACATCTGGGTATTCTCCAAAGCGGTCCATCAACTCTTCTTGTAACTCTTCATAATTGACACGGTTGTCAATTTGACGAATTTTTTTATAAATTTCAATCTTATGTCGTTGATCGGAAATATAAGTATCAGGAAGATAGGCATCAATTTGTAAAATCAACTCAGCATTCCCTTTGGTTCTTGTGTTCCCATTACCATGTCGTTTAGCAATAGCTTCCTCCAATAACTGCGAGTACAATTCAAAACCAACAGAATCAATGAAACCAGACTGGGATTTTCCTAAAAGATTTCCTGCTCCGCGAATCGAAAGATCTCGCATTGCAATCTTAAATCCGGATCCCAATTCTGTAAATCCTTTAATCGCTTCTAATCTCTTCTCGGAGACTTCACTGATTGATTTTTCTGGACGATACATGAGATAGGCATAAGCAATACGATTACTACGACCGACTCTTCCTCTTAACTGATACAAGGTTGACAAGCCCATATGGTCCGCATTTTCAATAAATAAAGTATTGGCATTTGGAATGTCCACCCCTGTCTCAATAATGGTAGTCGTCACTAAAATATCATACTGACCTTCAATGAAATCCAGTAGAGTATTTCTAACTGAATCTCACTCATTTGCCCATGAACATACCCAATCGAAGCCTCTGGAATCAACTCCTGTAATTCTGAAACCTTCTGATCAATCGTGTCAACTTTATTGTAAAGATAGTAAACTTGACCTCCACGCTCCATTTCACGCAAGACAGCATCACGAATCACACTATCATTCTTTTCTAAGACATAGGTTTGCACTGGATAACGATTAGTCGGCGGAGTTTCAATAACAGACAAATCTCTGATTCCCAGCATAGACATGTGAAGGGTACGAGGGATTGGCGTAGCTGTCAAGGTCAGGACATCTACTTGTTTTTTCAGTTCTTTCAAGGTTTCCTTATGCTTGACACCAAATCGCTGTTCCTCATCAATAATCATCAAGCCCAAATCAGCAAATACAACATCTTTTGACAAAACACGATGTGTTCCAATCAAAATATCAACTTGACCCTTTTTCAATTTTTCAAGTGTTTCAGTCTGCTCTTTTTTACTTCTAAAGCGACTCAACACATCAATATTAACTGCAAAATTTTGGAATCGTTCCTTAAAATTCGTATAGTGCTGTTGCGCTAAAACCGTCGTCGGAACTAGAACGACAACCTGTTTGTGATCATTGACTGCCTTAAAGGCTGCACGCATAGCAACTTCAGTCTTTCCAAAACCAACATCCCCAACTAAAAGTCGATCCATTGGCTGAGAAGCCTGCATATCTCTTTTGATTTCCTCAACACTACGAAGTTGATCATCCGTTTCAACATAAGGGAAGGCATCATCAAAAGCATGTTGATCCTCATCATCAGCTGAGAAAGCAAAACCCTTCAACTGGCTACGTTCAGAATAAAGTTTAATTAAATCGTCAGCTATATCCTCTACCTGGTTCTTAACTTTTTGCTTGGCCTTTTTGAAATGACCATCATTTAATTTATTGAGCTTAGGTGCTTTACCGTCACTTGAAACGTATTTGGAAAGTAGATGAATCTGTTCCACTGGGATAGAGATTTGATCCCCGTTTTGGTATTGAACACTAACATAATCACGGTGAATCCCTTTGATTTCAATTGTTTCAATCCCTAGATATTGACCAATTCCATGGATATGGTGAACAACATAATCTCCTTTTTCAAGTTCATTATAATCTTTTAATCTCTCTGCGTTTGAAACATGTTGTCTTCGAAAACGACGTTTCAATTTCTTTTGAAAAATCTCATGTTCAGTTATCAATAAAACCTTTTCATCTACAAAATGAAAACCATGTCTGAGATTACCCTCGATTAAGTTTACAGATTCTTTACAAATACTTGACTTATTTCTGGAATCCAATTTAATCTGATATTCCTCTAAAACATCCTCCAATGTTTTACTTCCCATTGAATTGCTAGACTGCAGAATAATGGTGTAGTTCATTTTTTTATATCGCTCAATTTCTTCTTTCAGAAAAGAAAATTGATTGAAAAATTCTTGCATAGGATATTGATTAAATTGATAAATTTGGTCAAACTTGAGATTGCCTAAACCCTTTGCAGATTAGAGAAAAAGGTAACCGGACTCTGTTTTTTATAGATTTGCTCTGTATCCGCAAAATACTGCATCTCAGAAAATGCTTTACTGTTCTGTAATTCTTCTGTAAAGTATTGCGCTAATTCTCTTTCAAAGACTTCATACTGATTCATTAATTTCTGATAATCATCAAAGAATACTGGGGTATCTTTTTCAATATAGTCAAATACAGTCCATGTCTTGTCATAACACAAAGATAAAAATTTCCGTGAATCAGAATGAATTTGTTTTTGGTGAAAACTTGACAAAATCTCTTCCAAGTATGATTTTAAAATAGGTGATAAGGTCTTCGAAATTTGTTTTTCTAAAGCTGACTGTCCTCGTTGATAATCCTTTTCTCTCAAAAGCATATCACTAGCTGGAAAGATAGTGAGTTCTGTCTGATTTTCTTTCGATAATTGTGTTTCGACTTCAAATGACCTGATCCCATCAATTTCATCACCAAAAAACTCAATTCGGCAAGGTTCTAACTGAGATATTTCAAAAATATCTAAAATATCTCCTCGTATACTAAACTCTCCCTGAGTTTGTACTTGCGTAACTTTTCGATATCCTATTTCCTTCAACTGATAGGTAAGCGCGTGTTGGTCATATTCTTCACCAACTGTTATTTTTACAATACTATCTTTGAATACATTTGGAGACGGTAAAATCAATCGACTTGCTGCGATATTACAAACTAAAATCCCTTTCTTAGATGAATCAGTTAAAAAACGCAAAGCTTCAACCCGTGAAATGATTTTTTCTTGTGAAGACATCAAAAACTCTACCATAGGGGAGTCATCTACCAAAAATGGATAGACAAGTTCCTCACCCAAGATAGATATAAAATCACTAACAAGTCCTTCTGCTTCTCCATAAGTTGACGTCAATAACACAATCTTATCTTCCTGTCTCAAACTACTAGCAATTGCTAAAGCTTTTGTAGAAGTTGACAAGCCTAACATTAATTGTCTTTTCTTATCTGTCAGATTTTGATGCCATTTTTTTATCTGATTATTTTCTGAGAATAAATCTAATAAGGTCACCATTTATCCGTTGTACCTCTGCATCGTTTTTTCAAAGTTTTTCTCTTGTAAATAGTAGTTTACAGAATCGTCAACTTTGTCAATAGACTGTAAAATACCAATATAATCATCCTTGTCAAACTTACTCAAAACATGGTGAACAACTGACATACCATTTTTAGGTCTTCCGATTCCAATCTTAACACGATTAAAGGTTTGGGTTCCAATATGTTGAATAATAGACTTAATACCATTATGACCACCTGCTGAACCCTTTGCTCTTAATCGAATTTTCCCAACTTCCATGTCAAGGTCATCGTAAATAACGAGTAAATCTTCAATATCCAAACCATAATAAGTCAATAAAGCATGGATCGCTTTTCCACTTTCATTCATAAATGTCGTTGGTTTGACAAGATAAATTTTTTCTCCATTTAAGAAAAATGATGCTAGATCAGCTTGAAATATCTTATCGTGTGTAAAAGTGACATTCTGTTTTTTCGCTAGCTGATCAATCAACATAAAACCAACATTGTGTTTGGTTTCAAAATATTTATCTCCTGGATTTCCCAAGCCTACAAGTAATTTGGTCATTTATTTTCCTTTCAAAAGCCAAAAGGGTTGGAATTTTTTTCCAACCTAATTGCCACTATTTATTAAATTTTTAGACATTAAAGCGGAATTCCATGATATCGCCGTCTTGAACGATATATTCTTTACCTTCTTCACGCAAACGTCCAGCTTCTTTTACGGCCTTTTCAGATCCATATTTCACCAAATCATCGTATGACATGGTTACTGCACGAATAAAGCCTTTTTCAAAGTCTGAGTGGATAATACCAGCTGCTTGAGGAGCCTTCATACCACGTTTGAAGGTCCAAGCGCGAACTTCTTTTTCACCAGCTGTAAAATAAGTTCCCAGTCCAAGCAAATGGTAAGCAGCACGAGTCAACTTGTCAACGCCTGATTCTGTCAAACCAATGGCTTCAAGAAACTCTTTTTTATCTTCATCGTCCAATTCAGAAATTTCTTCTTCAGCACGCGCTGAAATTACTACTACCTCTGCATTTTCTGTCGCTGCAAATTCACGAATTTGTTTAACATAGTCGATAGAGTCAGGTTCTGAAACCACATCCTCATCTACATTTGCTACATAAAGAACTGGTTTAGTTGTCAAAAGGAAGAGACCCTTGACAACTTTTTGTTCTTCATCTGTAAACTCGATTGTACGAGCTGATTTTCCATCTTCAAGGACTGGTTTAATCTTTTGAAGAACATTAAATTCTTCTACTGATTCTTTATCTTTTTGCGTACGCGCCATCTTTTCTACACGCGCATATCGTTTGTTAACTGATTCTAAGTCAGCAAGAATCAACTCTAGGTTAATAGTATCAATATCTGCAAGTGGATCCACGAAGGCATCTTCACGTCCTTGTTCACGCATAACATTTTCATCATCAAAAGCACGAACTACATGAACAATCGCATCTACTTCACGGATATTAGCCAAGAATTTATTCCCTAGCCCTTCTCCTTTTGAAGCTCCTTTTACAATCCCTGCAATATCAGTAAATTCAAATGTTGTTGGCACTGTCTTTTTAGGAGTAATCATTTCCGTTAGTTTTTGTAAGCGTTCATCCGGAACTTCTACCATTCCAACATTTGGATCAATCGTCGCAAATGGGTAGTTTGCTGCCTCTGCTCCTGCTTTTGTAATTGCATTAAATAGTGTTGATTTACCAACGTTTGGCAAACCAACGATACCTGCTGTTAAAGCCATATTATCTCATTCTCCATTTTCATTTCAATCCCTAATATTATAACACAAAAAAGGAAAACTTGCTAACCCTCTAACTAAGGGTTCTCAGTCAATAATTTTATTCATTTTTCGATCAAAATCATAGCGACCCATCATGACAACATGGTCACAATTACTACATTTGATTTTGATATCTGCTCCAACACGTGTAATTTCCCAACGATTGGCCTTTTTACCTGTTGACTTGATGGTGCAAGCATGTGGTTTTTTCATCTCAACAAAATTTCCAACTTGATACATACTACTCTCCTTTTCTTTTTTGATTATATCATAAAAGAGGCGAGCCAGGCTCAACCTCTTTAACTTAATTCGTACGAACTGGGGTGATAAGTTGCATGAAGTCTTCATCAGTGTCTGCTGGCACAAGAGTAAATGGACGAACAGCTGAGATAAAGCTAATGGTCACCTTTTCGCTATTTAAAGCCTTGAGGGAATCAATCAAATAAGTTGGATTGAAACTAATGGTCAAATCTTCACCAGTAACTTGATCAGTATCGATTTCTTCGTTTACTTTACCGACTTCTGGAGAGTGAACATGGGCGCTAACAACCCCATCTTTAATTTCAAGTTTCACAGTACCATTTTGAGTAGCACTTGATAAAAGACGAGCACGCTCCATTGACTGGCGTAGGTTTACCACATCAAAAGTAATAGTAGTATTAAAGTCTGTCGGAATCAAGCGATCTGTATCAGGATAGTTTCCTTCTAACAAACGTGTGTAGAAGCTAATATTTTCGCTTCTAAAGAGGATTTGATTGTTAGCAAAGAAAATCTCTACAGTTTCGATATCATCTGTAAATACCGCTGAAAATTCGCGTAGAGAACGGCTAGGAATCACGACATCAAAATCATCACTATTTTTCTCAAGCGTTAATTTTTTCTGGCTTAGACGATGAGAGTCTGTTGCCACTGTTTTTAACTCCTTATGCTGACTCAATACAAAATGAACACCTGTTAAAATTGGACGACTTTCTTGTGTGCTTGCAGCAAATGCTGTTTCATTGATAATTTTCTTGAGTAATTTTGTTTCAAGAATTAAAGGAGTGCTTGCTGAAATTTCTTGGATTCGTGGATATTGTTCACTATCTTTTCCTTTTAGGGTAATTTCTGATTTGCCGCTTGTTAAAACAATTTGATTTTGTTCAATTTCTTTAAAATCAAGAGTTACATCAGGTAGACTAGATACCACATTGATAAAGAAAGAAGCTTCAAGAAGGATCGAACCTAAAGAAGTAATTAATAAACCAGCATCTTCATTTTTTTGAGAAATAAAATTTTCAATTGAAATTTGACCATTTGAACCAATTAAAGTAACCCCTTCATTAGTCACGTCAATTTTTACAGTTGATAAAATAGGAATAGCATTTTTAGAACTAATAGCTCTCTTAGTAGTATTTAAGGCTTGTAGAAATAAATTTTTTTATTAATTGAAAAAAATGAATCATGGATTCTCCTTTATTTATTTTTTAGTATTAGAAGGATAATAGTAATAATAGAGTCTGTGAAATCTGTGGAAAACAGATTTAAAACAAGTCATATCAAGTTTTTTAGATTGTTTAAAAAATGTGGATAAAAAAGATAAAAAAACAAAAATTATCCACAAGTTATTTAATTTTCTTTTTGAGAGATTCAATTTCTAAACGTAAATTATCGTCTTCATCAATCAAAGATTTAATTTTGGCATGGGCATGAATGACTGTTGTATGATCTTTTCCCCCAAATTCCTTCCCAATTTTTGGAAGACTATTATCTGTTAGTTCTCTAGATAAATACATGGCTACTTGACGGGCTAAAACAATATTTTGAAGGCGTCTACTTCCCTTCATTTCTTTGACACTGACGCCATAAAAGTTACCAACTTCAGTTTGGATTTTATCAATTGGGATGACGAGCATTTGGCTAACATCCTGTTTTCGAGCTCTAATAGCTTCTGCAGCAACATCAATCGTAATATTTTTGATGTTCTTCACTCTAGCAACTAAAGTGATATCGTTGATTGCTCCTTCAAGTTCTCGGACGTTTGAATCAAATTGACCAGCTAGGTATTCTAGGGTGTCACTTTGGAAATGGTAGTCTAAATGCTCTGTTTTGCTTTGTAAAATGGCAATACGAGTTTCAAATTCAGGAGGTGTAATGTGCTGAGTTAATCCCCAACTAAAGCGCGTGACAAGTCTTTCTTCAAGCCCTTCCAGATGTTTTGGACTTCTGTCACTGGTTAGAACAATTTGTTTTTGCTTGTCGTGCAGTGCATTAAAGGTATTGAAAAATTCTTCTTGTGTTGCAACTTTTTTACCACTTAGAGATTGGATATCATCAATCAATAAAAGATCAAGGCTACGGTATGTCTTTTTAAACTTTTCCATTTCTCCTAGTCTTAAGTGATCTAGAAAGTCATTAATAAAACTTTCAGCAGGGATATATTTAACACGCGCATCAGGAATGTTTTTTAGAATTTCATTACCAATAGCATTTAATAGGTGAGTCTTACCGAGACCTGGACCTCCATAGATAAAAAGAGGGTTATAGGTCAAAGCTAAATCTTCTGAAACAGCTAAAGCAGCAGATTTTGCCCAAACATTTCCATCTCCTTGAATAAAATTGTCAAATGTATACTTTTCTTTTAATCCAGTATCCGAATAAGGAATAGATGATAACTTTGGACTATAGTCATAAAGAGTTGAATTTGTAGCTTCTTCAACTTGTGAGATAGTCGTATTTTGAGATTTGGTGAAAATATAGTGGGGTGTTATCTCAGCATCATAAATTTCAAATCCAGCAACTACAATAATATCTTTTAGTTGTTTTTCCCAGACCATTTCCATTTCAGATCGTGGTAAAAATATAGTGGCAATATTTTCCTCTACCTTGATGAGCTCAGCTTGAATAGCATAGAAATCATACATGGATCGAGTCAGTCTTTCTTGAGCAAATTCTAATATACGATTCCAAAATTGTTTTTCTTTCAATCCTTTCTCCTCCTTTACTATTTAAAAGTTTAATACTAGACATATTTTACCATAGATAGCAAGAATTTTCCACAAGCTGTGAAAAATAATCCACAATGTTATTAAGTTTTATCCACAGGTTGGGGATAAAATCAGAAACTATTGATTTATTAAGTTTTTTATTGAAAAAAATAGTGGATAACCTTGTGAGATAAAAAAATAAAAAACAACCTTATTTCAGGTTGTTGATAATTCTACTGTATTCTTCTTGATTTGAAAAAGAAATAATGATTTTTCCACTGTCTTTTTTAGACAGTTTGATTTCTACATCTAATCCGAGTAGTTTTTTTAACTGTTCTTTTTCATTTTGTATGAAATGATTCGTTTTTTGCTGTTTTTTTTGTTTTTTCTCTGTCAGAAGAGCTTCTAACTTTCTTACAGAAATGTCTTCCTCTATGATTCGTTGAAAGAAATAGTCTTGTTGTTCTTTATTCAATCCAACTAGTGAACGCGCATGGGCTTGTGAGAGTTTGCCATTTTCTATTTCTGATAGGATTTGTTCTGGCAAGGAGAGCAAGCGAATAGAATTGCTGATATAAGGACGAGATTTCCCCATTTTATCTGCAATTTCAGCATGGGTAAATCCTTTCTCTACAAGAGATTCATAGGCGCGTGCTTCTTCTATTGGATTTAAATCTTCTCTTTGTAAATTTTCAATAATAGACTGGACCATCATCTCTTGGTCTGAGAGTTGTTTCACAACAGCTGGGATAGATGTTAGACCAGCTAAGAGTGAGGCCCGATAGCGTCTCTCTCCTGCAAGGATTTCATAACCAATTACAGGAGATTGACGAACAATAATCGGTTGAATGACCCCATTTTCTTTGATAGACTGTGCTAGTTCATGTAGTTTTTCTCTATCAAATTCTTTTCGAGGTTGATAGGGATTTTTTTGTATATCCGTTATAGAAATCATTTCAAATTTTTCCATTATTCTACACTAACACATCTTTTCTCTTATGTAAAGCTTTCTTTACATAGATGTCAATTAAGATTCTAAGTCACCTGAACTTTTGTCAAGTTTAATAGATGTAGTTTCTTCTTTACCGTTACGATAGTATGTTATCTTAATGGTGTCTCCGATAGAATGATTGTAAAGAGCACTTTGTAAGTCTGTTGATGAAGCAATCTCTTTGTCATCTACTTTTGTAATAACATCGTATTTTTCAAGATGACCATTGGCAGGCATATTGCTCTGCACAGAACGAACAACTACACCAGATGTTACATTGCTTGGAATATTCAGTCTTCTAATATCACTTGTATTAATATTTGAGAGATTGACCATTTGAATTCCCAAAGCTGGACGGGTCACTTTTCCGTTCTTTTCTAACTGTTCAATAATATTGATAGCATCATTTGCAGGAATTGCGAAACCAAGTCCTTCTACAGACGTGCCTCCATTTGTGGCAATTTTACTTGAGGTAATTCCGATAACCTGTCCTTGAATATTGATTAGTGGACCACCAGAGTTACCTGGGTTAATAGCAGTATCAGTTTGGATGGCTTTTGTAGAAATGGCTTGTCCATCTTCAGATTTTAAAGATACATTTCGATTGAGACTAGATACGATACCTTGAGTGACAGTATTTGCATATTCAGAACCTAACGGGCTACCAATAGCAATAGCGGTTTCTCCTACGGTTAACTGACTAGAATCACCAAATTCAGCTACTGTTGTCACTTTTTCTGAAGAGATTTTGACAACAGCAATATCAGAGAAAGTGTCCGATCCGACGATTTCTCCAGGTACTTTAGTTCCATCTGACAAACGAATATCTACTTTGTTGGCACCATTTATAACGTGATTGTTGGTGACAATATAAGCTTCTTTATCATTCTTTTTATAAATAACCCCAGATCCTTCACTAGAGATTTGCTGAGAATCAGTGTCAGTATCATCATTACCAAATACGCTATTTTGTCTGTTTGCCGAATAAGTAATAACAGAAACAACAGCATCTTTTACTTTGTTAACAGCCTGAGTTGTTGAATTTTCGTTTTTATAGGCAGTTTGTGTAATAGTACTATTGTTGTTAGAGCTACTTACACCACTTTTTTGAGTTAGTTGGTTTATTGAAAAACTACCCAAGGCACCGCTAATAAAGCTAATGACGATAACGACTAATAATTGAAACCATTTTTTGTAAAATGTTTTTTGATGTTTCATATTTACCTCCATATGTTATGTTTGAAATTACTGAAAGTATAAACTGACTAGCTTAATTATAACTTAAAAACAAAAGTTTTTCACAGATTGTGGATAACTTTCAAAAATCTGTGGTTTTCTAGTGAAAATTAACCTTTTATTTTGTGAATAAGATGTGAAAAAATGGAGAATATGTTAGAATAGAGTCATGAAAATTAAAGTTGTAACAGTCGGGAAACTGAAAGAAAAGTATTTAAAAGATGGTATCTCAGAGTATTCAAAACGAATTTCTCGATTTGCTAAGCTTGAAATGATAGAGCTAGCAGATGAAAAAACACCAGATAAAGTACAGTGAATCAGAAAATCAAAAGATTTTAGAAATAGAAGGTCAGAGAATTTTATCAAAAGTTGGTGACCGTGATTTTGTTATTGTGTTAGCCATTGAAGGGAAAACTTTCTCCTCAGAAGAATTTAGTAAGCATTTAGAAGAAGCTTCTATAAAAGGATTTTCTACTCTTACTTTTATTATTGGAGGGAGTCTGGGATTAGCACAGGATGTAAAAAAGAGATCCAATCTCTCTGTTAGTTTTGGTCGTTTAACCTTGCCCCATCAGTTAATGAGACTAGTCCTTGTTGAACAAATCTATCGAGCTTTTACAATACAGCAGGGCTCGCCCTATCATAAATAGAAAATTGACTTTCAATTGAATTTTTGGTAGAATAGCTGTATTAGGTCTCATAGCTCAGCTGGATAGAGCATTCGCCTTCTAAGCGAACGGTCGCAGGTTCGAATCCTGCTGGGATCAATATAGTAGCAAAGCTGGGAATTTTCCCGGCTTTTTTTTTAAAAAAGTACACTTGGGGAGAAAAAAATGACAGTTGAGAGAATTTTATCTAAAATTAAATTCCATTTTGTATAATGGTTTTTGTAAGTTAGCTTACAGGAAAAAAAACATTTTAGGAGATTTTATTATGAAAAACACAGTTAAATTGGAAAAGTTTGTAGCCTTGAAGGAAAAAGAATTGCAGGAGATTCGAGGTGGGGAGATGAGGAGAATAGATAAAATGTTTATTAATTTTTCTTAAAAAGAAGATAAAGGGAGTGTCAGAATGAATTTTTTTCTTAGTAGTAGATTTTTATATTATATTTTTTTATTATTAGTCACAGTTACAGTTTAATTTGCAAAAGGTCAAATAAAAGCAAAGGAACTATACGTTTTTGGTGCTTATACATTACTAGTAGAAATAGTACTTAGCCTTTCCTTTTATCTTCTAAATTTAGATGGGTTAGGAATTGCAACATTTTTATTTCCTTTGGGTTTATATTCCTATTTTCGATGGATTAAACAGTATGAGAGGGATAGAGGACTATTCCTAAGTTTACTACTATCTCTTTTATATGAGAGCACTCATACCTTTCTGTCCGTAACTTTCTCCTCTCTAACAGGAGACAATTTTGTTTTACAATATTATGACCCATTCTTTTTCGTTGTAACGGTATTGACCTATTTTATTATCTTAAAAATCATTCATTATTTCCACTTGGAACTAACCTATTTTGACAAAGACTACCTCTATCCTTTCTTGAAAAAAGTATTTTTTGCTTTACTATTGCTACATATTGTATCTTTCGTTTCAGATATGGTAAGTACGATTAAACATTTGAATAGTTTTGGAAGTATTCTATCATCTATTGTCTTTATATCTCTCCTTCTGACCTTCTTTGCAATGAATTCTCATAAAGAACAAATGGAGAAAGAAATTGCGTTGAAGCAGAAGAAATTTGAACAGAAACATTTACAAAACTATACAGATGAAATTGTTGGTCTGTATAATGAAATTCGTGGTTTTCGACATGATTATGCTGGGATGCTTGTCAGCATGCAGATGGCAATTGACAGTGGTGATTTACAGGAAATTGACAGAGTTTACAATAAAGTTTTAGTCAAAGCAAATCATAAACTGCGTTCAGATAAGTACACTTACTTTGATTTGAACAATATAGAAGATTCAGCTTTACGAAGTTTGGTTGCCCAGTCCATTGTCTATGCTCGAAATAATGGTGTAGAGTTTACACTGGAAGTAAAAGATACTATAACTGAACTCTCAATTGAATTATTGGATTTAGTTCGTATCATGAGCGTTTTATTAAATAATGCAGTCGAAGGATCAGCTGATAGCTATAAAAAGCAGATGGAAGTAGCAGTTATTAAGATGGAAACTGAAACAGTGATTGTGATTCAGAATTCATGTAAAATGACGATGACTCCTTCAGGAGATCTATTTGCTTTAGGATTCTCTACTAAGGGAAGAAATCGCGGAGTAGGATTAAATAATGTGAAAGAACTACTGGATAAGTACAACAACATTATTTTAGAAACAGAGCTGGAAGGCAGTACATTTAGACAAATCATTAGATTTAAGAGGGAATTTGAATGAAAGTTTTAATTTTAGAAGATGTTATTGAACATCAAGTGAGACTAGAGAGAATATTGGATGAAATTTCGAAAGAATCGAATATTCCAATATCATACAAGACAACGGGAAAAGTCCGTGAATTTGAAGAATACATTGAAAACGACGAAGTAAACCAGCTTTATTTCCTAGATATCGATATTCATGGAATTGAGAAAAAGGAATTTGAAGTTGCTCAACTCATTCGTCATTACAATCCCTACGCTATTATCGTCTTTATCACCAGTCGATCAGAGTTTGCGACTCTAACCTATAAATACCAGGTATCAGCCCTAGATTTTGTTGATAAGGATATCAATGATGAGATGTTTAAGAAGAGAATTGAGCAAAATATTTTCTACACGAAGAGTATGTTACTTGAAAATGAAGATGTTGTAGATTATTTTGATTACAATTACAAGGGAAATGATTTAAAAATTCCTTACCATGATATTTTGTATATTGAAACGACAGGTGTCTCTCATAAATTACGCATTATTGGTAAGAATTTTGCAAAAGAGTTCTATGGAACAATGACAGATATTCAGGAAAAGGACAAACATACTCAGAGATTTTATTCTCCTCATAAGTCATTTTTGGTAAATATAGGCAATATCAGAGAAATTGATCGAAAAAATCTAGAAATTGTTTTCTATGAAGACCATCGTTGTCCTATTTCAAGATTAAAAATTAGAAAATTAAAAGATATTCTAGAGAAAAAATCTAAAAAGTGATTGACAATTAGTAAGAAATTGATATAATGGTTATATCTGCTACAGATAGAAGGTCCGTTGGTCAAGGGGTTAAGACACCGCCTTTTCACGGCGGTAACACGGGTTCGAATCCCGTACGGACTATTTTATCCGCCATAGCTCAGTTGGTAGTAGCGCATGACTGTTAATCATGATGTCGTAGGTTCGAGTCCTACTGGCGGAGTATAGATAAAAGGGAACATAGTGTTGCTCCCTTTTTTGTATCAATTTGCATCACTAAGCATCTTCATAAGGAAGTCTGTTATTTCTTGAGGACTTTCTTTTTTTCCATGTGCAATCCAAGTTTGGCAGACACCAAAAAGTGCGTTAGTTAGATAGATGCTACTATATTCTAATTCAGTGGTATTAAGATTCAGTTGCATAAAGCGTTTTTGTAAATCTGTGCTGAGCATGATATGAAGTTTATTTCGTAAGAAATTTTGGATTTCTTTAGTCCCATTTTCAGAAAGAAGAGCAGCCAGAAGTGGTTCTGACTCTAGATATTCAAAGACTTCTAAAATAGCATCTTTTTTGTGATGAGCATGTTTTTGAAAAATATATTCAAATGTATGAAATAGCTTGCTTTGATAGTGCTCAATCATATCATACTTATCCTTATAGTGAGTATAGAAGCTGGAACGACTAATTCCGGCTTTTTCTGCTAATTTGACAGTAGAAATTTGATCAAATGGCTGTTCCATCAGTAATTGTACCATAGCATTTTCAATAGTTCGCTTTGTTTTTAAGCGTTTGTTACTTTCTTGCATATTTCCTCCTTGTGAACAAATTAGACTATGTGTCTAAAAAAATGGATTTTTTTATCTTGTAATTTAGATTTTTTAATGTATAATCTATTATATCAAAATTTTAGACAATATGTTTAAAAAAGGAGAAACTATGTTTAAAGAATGGAAAGCAATTTTTAAAAAACCAACCTTTATTATTGTCATGATAGGGATTTCTCTTATTCCCGCTCTGTACAATATCATATTTTTGTCATCAATGTGGGATCCATATGGGCAATTGTCTGACTTACCTGTGGCAGTTGTCAATAATGATAAAGAGGCTTCTTATAATGGTAATACTATGGCAATAGGAAAAGACATGGTGTCCAATTTAAAAGAAAATAAAACCTTGGATTTTCATTTTGTAGATGAAGAAGAAGGTAAGAAGGGTCTAGAAAACGGTGATTATTATATGGTAGTCACTTTGCCAAGTGAATTGTCTGAAAAAGCAGCTTCTATTTTAACGGAACACCCAGAGCAAATGCAAATCGATTATCAGACTTCAAGTGGTCATAGTTTTATTGCCAGCAAGATGAGTGATTCTGCAATGACACAATTAAAGCAGAATGTTTCTACCAATGTAACCGAGACTTATACTAAAGCTTTATTCAACAAAATGGTCGATTTAAAGGATGGGATGAGTCAAGCAGCTTCTGGTGGTGAAAAATTAACTGATGGAGCGAATCAGTTAGTGGCAGGAAGTCAAACATTAACTACTAATCTAAACTCTTTAGCAGATTCAAGTTTAACATTTTCAAATGGAACAGAACAGTTTACTAAAGGATTATCCTCTTATGTCTCTGGTGTTGAACAACTTCATCTTGGCTTAGGGAATTTTAATAGTGGTTTAGTTACATATACTGGTGCAGTGAGTCAAATAGATAGCGGATTAGGTCAATTATCTTCTAAGAGTCCTGAATTAGTAGGAGGAATCAATAAACTATATACTGGTGTAGAGTCCTATACTGGCGGTGTTTCTCAGCTCAATGCTGGTCTTAATCAATTTTCATCTGGTGTTAGTGCTTACACTAATGGAGTGGGAAGTCTTGCAACAGGTGCTAATCAGTTATCCAATCAATCAGCTACACTTCGAATGGGTGTGGAGCAATTAAGTGAAGGAATTCAACAACTTTCTAGCAAGTTAGATGCTTCGTCTGAGCAAAAAGATCAAATTAATCAATTATCTTCTGGTTTGAATCAGTTAAATCAAGCTATTCAAAATATTGATGTTGGAGATACAAAACAATTAGATTCTGTTTTATCAAGTATAGTATCTCTTTCTAATCAAATGTTAGCAAGTGCTCAGTCTGATAAAGCGACTACATTAGCTAATATTCAATCGACAGCAGCTTATCAATCATTGACAAGTGAGCAACAAGCTGAGATAAGCGCTTCTGTATCTCAAAATTCGACTGATAGTATTCAATCAGCACAGTCAATTGTAGCTTTAGTTCAAGGTTTACAGGGAAGTTTAGAAAACTTACAAAATCAATCTTCTAATCTTTCGACTTTAAAAAATCAATCTAATCAAGTATTACCGCTTGCTTCTACTTCTTTGACAGGATTGTCAAGTGGATTAACAGAAATACAAGGAGCAGTTGCTAGCCAATTAGTTCCTGCTAGTCAGTCGATTGCATCAGGTGTAAACGCATATACTGCAGGTGTTGATAAAGTTTCTCAGGGCGCAAATCAACTAAGTGAAAAGAATTCCACCTTGACAGGTAGTTTGGATCAACTAGTTTCAGGCTCAAATACCTTGACACAAAAATCTTCTAACTTGACAGCAGGAGTCGGTCAATTAGTTGAAAAAACTCCAGAATTAGTGTCTGGTATTGAAAAATTATCAACTGGCTCTAACCAATTGAATCAAAAGAGTCAAGAATTGATAGCAGGAGTTGATAAATTACAATCAGGATCTGGTCAATTAGCAGACAAATCCAGTCAGTTACTTTCAGGTGCTTCTCAATTAGAGAATGGAGCTAATAAATTGGCAGATGGATCTGGGAAGCTTGCAGAAGGTGGAACAAAGTTAACTTCTGGATTGGAAGATTTACAGACAGGAGTTGCTTCTTTAGGACAAGGACTAAGTAATGCTAGTGATCAACTCAAATCAGCATCTACGGAATCTCAAAATGCAGAGATTTTGTCAAATCCTCTCAGTCTCTCCAAAACTGACAATGACCAAGTTCCTGTAAACGGAATTGCAATGGCTCCTTATATGATATCAGTTGCTCTCTTTGTTGCAGCAATATCAACGAATATGATCTTTGCGAAGTTGCCTTCAGGACGTCATCCGGAGAGTCGTTGGGCTTGGTTGAAATCTCGAGCAGAAATAAATGGTATTATAGCTGTTTTGGCAGGAATTTTGGTATATGGAGGAGTTCATCTTATTGGTCTAACGGCTAATCATGAGATGAGAACATTTATTCTCATTATCCTAACAAGTTTAGTATTCATGTCCATGGTGACTGCTTTAACAACATGGAATAGCCGTATAGGAGCTTTCTTTTCTCTTATTTTGCTTTTATTACAGTTAGCATCAAGTGCAGGTACTTACCCACTTGCTTTGACAAATGATTTCTTTAGAGCCATCAATCCTTGGTTACCAATGAGTTATTCAGTTTCGGGATTACGACAAACAATCTCTATGACAGGAAATATTCATCATCAATTCATCTTCCTTGTTGTGATATTAGCCCTATTTATTGGTTTAGGTATGCTAGCCTATCAACCTAAGAAAATGGAAGAATATTAAAAAAATCGACCAACTGGTCGATTTTTTATATCTTAGATGACTTTCGTTTGTGATTATAAATTCCAAATAGTAAAAGTGAAGTAAAGGAACAGATTGATCCAGTAATAAAACCATTGGGAATGAAGGAAAGTGTAATAGTTCCTTTCCCCTTAGGAACATCAACTTTCATAAAGCCAGTTTGAGCTTGTTTAATTTCTATTTTCTTACCATCTTGGTAGGCAGACCAACCTTTGTCATAAGGAATGGTGAAAAAAATAGATGTATCTTGTTGGACATCATATGTAGCAAAAAACTTGTTTTTAGAAGTTGATACTGTTACAGGCTGTTCTTTAATTTTTTGAATTGCCTCAGTTAAAGTTTGGGTATCTAAACGATAGAAGGTAGGAGATTCAAATGATACTTGTGAATTTCCAAGGAAACTAACATTGATATTGAAAGTTTTTTTCTCTTTTGTATAGCCTAGATTAAAGAAGGAGAAGACATTATCAGTTGTATAAGTCTTTTTTTCACCATTTACAAGGATGTCAACCTTCTTTTGTTTGTCATTAGAAAAGTGAAGTTTTGTGAAAGAAAGATAAACTTGACTGTTTTCGGGAACCTCAATTTGATACTGGATTGCTGCATCCTCATTTGAAGAACTTGTAACACTAATCAAATCATCAGTATTTTCTGTTTTGTCATAAGGGATTGGAGAAAAATAATCAAAATTGACGTTAGCAAGTTGATTTAAAAATGAGGCCTGATTATCCAAGGTATGTTCATTGAACTTGACATCATTGTAAACAGATTGACTAGCAAATGCAATCGGAAGAGAGTATTGATTTTCATATAGGGTAAGATTATCTTTTTGATAGATATCTTTAAAACCATACTTATCAATAGGACTGTCTGAGATATTGTACTGGATACCAAGTAAACTATCAGCCAAAATACTATTATTTGCATAGCGGAGATTGAGATTAGTCCCAGAGGATTTAAACCCAAGTTTATCCAAAGTAGAGCTTGCTGAACGATTTCGAACAGATGAAAATTGAGAGATTCCATTGTAGTTGAATTTCATACTGTCATTTCCTGTCTGAGTCTCTAGTTTTTCAGTACGAGTAAATTGATTTCCAATATATGTTGAGAAAGATTCCATAGCTGGGATATCTCGATTATAAGCGCTTCGAGAAGCAAATCCCCATTCTTTAGCCATTCCGTCCATTTGAGATGAAGCATTTAAACTCATTTCAACCATTATAAATAAAGAGATTAGAATGGCAAATAGATTTACAGAGATAAACTTTTTGATAACTGCAAGGAGTAAAATCGAATAGACAACCAAAAATTCAAGAGTAAGCAGAATATTCAAATCTGTTAAAAAAGAATAATGTGATTTTAGATAGATGGTAGCTAAAAATCCTGTTACTATAAGAAAAAGAGAAACTAAAAAAATCCAGATTTTAATTTCTTTCAGACGATTTAAGACTTCCGCTGATGTGTAAATTAACAAGGTAGAGAAAATCCAAGCATAGCGATGTAAAAACATGTTTGGAGTATGCATGCCTTGCCAAAATAAATCAAGAGCTTCAATATAAAAACTTGCAATTAGAAATGCAAAGAAGATTGCATAGATAAGTTTCACGTGAAACTTAATAGTTTTCAGTGTAAAAAATAAAATAGTCAAAATAAAGGGAAGTAGTCCTACAAAAATCATTGGAATAGCCCCATACTTGGTTGTATCAAAGGAACCGATGAATTGCTTAGCAAAAAGATCAAGATACCAGCTACTTTCAGTTTGAAACTTTGTAACTTCAGTCAATTTTTCCCCATGAGTCTGTAAATCAAACAGAGTAGGAAGAGTCAGAATCAAACTAGCCATACCAGCTAAAACAGAGGTGATTATGAAATCAAGAAAAGATGATTTTCGAGTTTTAAAGTTCCAAGAAATTTGGCAGAGATACCAGAAAATAAGAAACAATGCTGTCATATAGCCAAAATAATAGTTTTGGATAAATAAGATTGACAGACTTGTAAAGTACAATAGGAATTTCTTTTCAGTTATCAGTAGATGTAAACCAGTTATAATTAAAGGAATCAAGATAAAAACATCTAGCCAGGTTTTTATCTCTAATTGACTGACAGAGAAACTCATCAGAGCATAGGAAGTAGATAAAGCTAGTTTTAAAGGCTTAGGAATCGATTGAAATAATTTATTTAAACTAAAGTAAGTTGACAGCCCAATCAATCCAAATTTTAAGAGAGTTGTCAGATAGACAGAATCTGGCATATTCGATAGATTAAAAAAGTAAACTAGAGGTGAAAGGAAACTTCCCAAGTAATAACTAGATAGGGCATAGAAATTTAATCCGAGGCTACTTGTAAAGGTGTAAAATAGACTACCATTTCCATGTAGTATATTTCGTAAAGCTACATCAAAAATAACGTATTGATGAAAGCCATCTCCTAATAGCGGAGATGTATCGCTATTCCAGTAGATACCTTGAGATAGATATACTCCTGTCATAATGATTATGGGAATGATGAAAGAAACAAAATAGGTCCAATATGTTTTAAAAAATAATTTCATGTTACCTCATAAAATGTTAGAAAACTCAGCTGGTTAACCCAACTGAGTTTTGAAGTTTTATTTAGTCTTTCCAAAGTTCTTTAACTTTTGCTTGTACTTCTGCATTTTCTAGGAATTCATCATAGGTTTCATCGATACGGTCAATGACGCCATTTTTAGACAAGACAATGATATGGTTAGCTAGAGTTTGAATAAACTCGTGGTCATGGCTGGCAAAAATGATTGATTCTTTAAAGTTTTTCAATCCATCATTCAAGCTTGAGATAGATTCCAAGTCCAAGTGATTGGTTGGATCATCGAGGACAAGAACATTTGATTTTAAGAGCATGAGTTTTGAAAGCATGACACGAACTTTTTCTCCCCCTGACAAGACGTTGACAGGTTTGTTAACCTCATCTCCAGAGAAGAGCATACGGCCAAGGAAACCGCGTAAGAAAGTATTGTCATCTTCTTCTTTACTTGCGAATTGACGCAACCAGTCAAGGATTGACTCTCCTCCTGCAAAATCTGCCGAGTTATCTTTTGGCAAGTAAGAACGGCTAGTAGTTACTCCCCACTTGACAGTTCCTTCATAGTCAATATCCCCCATGATTGCACGAATTAATGCAGTCGTTTGGATGTCATTTTGTCCAATAAGTGCTGTTTTATCACCTGGACGCAAGATAAAGCTGATATTATCTAAAATAGTCTCACCATCAATCTTTACAGTTAGATTTTCTACTGTCAAGAGATCATTACCAATCTCACGTTCCGCTTTAAAGTTGATAAATGGATACTTACGACTAGATGGTACAATTTCTTCAAGTTCAATCTTATCAAGCATTTTCTTACGTGATGTTGCTTGTCTTGATTTAGAAGCATTAGCAGAGAAACGAGCAACGAACTCTTGTAATTGTTTAATTTTTTCTTCTGCTTTGGCATTACGGTCTGCTAGCAATTTAGCAGCGAGTTCAGAAGATTCCTTCCAGAAGTCGTAGTTTCCGACATAGAGTTTGATTTTTCCGAAGTCAAGGTCGGCCTTGTGAGTACATACTTTGTTTAAGAAGTGACGGTCATGGGATACAACAATAACGGTGTTATCAAAATCAATCAAGAAGTCTTCTAGCCATGTAATTGATTGGATATCTAAACCATTGGTAGGCTCATCCAATAGAAGAACATCAGGTTTACCGAAAAGTGCTTTGGCAAGGAGAACTTTAACTTTTTCACCATTTGCTAATTCGCTCATATTTTGGTAATGCAGTTCTTCTGGGATATTTAGGTTTTGAAGTAGTTGAGAGGCTTCACTTTCTGCTTCCCAACCACCAAGTTCAGCGAATTCTCCTTCAAGTTCAGCAGCGCGAACTCCGTCTTCATCTGAAAAATCTTCCTTCATGTAAATAGCATCTTTTTCTTTCATGATGCTATAAAGTTTTTCGTTCCCCATGATAACGACATCAATAGCACGTTCATCTTCATAGTCAAAGTGATTTTGACGAAGAACAGAGAGACGTTCATCTGGACCAAGAGAGATGTGACCAGTAGTAGGTTCGATATCTCCGGCTAAAATTTTTAAAAAGGTAGATTTTCCGGCACCATTAGCGCCAATTAATCCGTAAGTATTTCCTTCTGTAAATTTGATATTGACATCATCAAAAAGTTTGCGATCACTAAAACGTAGTGAAACATCAGATACTGTAAGCAATGTTTCTCCTATATATGTAATATATTTATTCTACTAGAAAATACAGAAATATTCAAATTTTTATCTGTCAATTTTGTATAAATTATATTTACAGCATACTTTACACAAAACCGTGAATAGCAAGGTTGATTTATTTTGATAAATTGCGGTTATTTCATTAAAAAAATGCTATAATTGAAGGGACCATATCGAAGGAGAACAAAATGACTAAACCCATTATTTTAACAGGAGACCGTCCAACAGGAAAATTGCATATTGGACATTATGTTGGAAGTCTCAAAAATCGAGTATTATTACAGGAAGAGGATAAGTATGATATGTTTGTGTTCTTGGCTGACCAACAAGCCTTGACAGATCATGCCAAAGATCCTCAAACCATTGTAGAGTCTATCGGAAATGTGGCTTTGGATTACCTTGCAGTTGGCTTGGATCCAAGTAAGTCAACTATTTTTATTCAAAGCCAGATTCCAGAGTTGGCTGAGTTGTCTATGTATTATATGAATCTGGTTTCATTAGCACGTCTGGAGCGTAATCCAACTGTCAAGACAGAAATTGCTCAGAAAGGATTTGGAGAAAGCATTCCGACAGGATTCTTGGTCTATCCAATAGCTCAAGCAGCTGACATCACTGCTTTTAAGGCTAATTATGTTCCTGTTGGGACAGATCAGAAACCAATGATTGAGCAAACTCGCGAGATTGTTCGTTCTTTTAACAATGCATATAACTGTGATGTTTTGGTAGAGCCGGAAGGTATTTATCCAGAAAATGAGAGAGCAGGGCGTTTGCCTGGTTTAGATGGAAATGCTAAAATGTCTAAATCACTCAATAATGGTATTTATTTAGCTGATGATGCGGATACTTTGCGTAAAAAAGTAATGAGTATGTATACAGATCCAGATCATATTCGAGTGGAAGATCCAGGTAAAATTGAAGGCAATATGGTTTTCCATTATCTAGATGTTTTTGGTCGTCCAGAAGATGCTCAAGAAATTGCTGACATGAAAGAACATTATCAACGAGGTGGTCTTGGTGATGTGAAGACCAAGCGTTATCTACTTGAAATATTAGAGCGTGAACTTGGTCCTATTCGTGAGCGCCGTATCGAATTTGCTAAGGATATGGGAGAAGTTTATAATATGCTTCAAAAAGGTAGTGAAAGAGCGCGTAAAGTTGCGGGTCAAACCCTATCTGAGGTTAAAGGGGCAATGGGACTTCATTACTTTAACTAAGTTTATTTTACAAGAAACTATCATTTCTATCAGGAAGAAAAGATAGTTTTTTATTTATCCCTGTAACATTTGACAAATTTTTATAGAATGGTATGATAGATACAATATAAAAAGAGTCAAGCTCAAAAAGAAAGAAAAGAGGAAACTTCGAATGTCTAATTGGGACACTAAATTTTTGAAAAAAGGTTTTACTTTTGATGATGTATTGCTTATTCCAGCTGAAAGTCATGTATTGCCTAACGATGCAGATTTAACAACTAAATTGGCAGATAATTTGACTTTAAATATCCCAATTATTACCGCTGCTATGGACACAGTAACAGAAAGTCAAATGGCTATTGCCATTGCTCGTGCAGGTGGTCTCGGAGTTATCCATAAAAACATGTCAATTGCTCAACAAGCAGATGAAGTTCGCAAGGTAAAACGTTCTGAAAATGGAGTTATTATTGATCCGTTCTTCTTGACGCCTGAACATACAATTGCTGAAGCTGATGAGCTTATGGGACGTTACCGCATCAGTGGTGTTCCAGTTGTTGAAACACTTGAAAATCGTAAGTTAGTTGGTATTTTGACAAACCGAGATCTTCGTTTTATTTCAGATTATAACCAACCAATCTCAAACCATATGACCAGTGAAAATCTTGTTACTGCTCCTGTTGGAACAGATCTTGCAACGGCTGAAAGCATTCTTCAAGAACACCGTATTGAAAAACTTCCGTTGGTAGATGAAGAAGGCCGTCTTTCTGGCTTGATTACTATCAAAGATATTGAAAAAGTTATTGAGTTTCCAAATGCTGCTAAAGATGAGTTTGGTCGTCTTCTAGTTGCAGGTGCAGTAGGTGTTACTTCAGATACATTTGAACGTGCAGAGGCTCTTTTTGAGGCAGGAGCGGATGCGATTGTTATTGATACTGCACATGGTCATTCTGCAGGTGTCTTGCGTAAAATTGCTGAGATTCGTGCTCACTTCCCAGATCGTACTTTGATTGCTGGAAATATAGCTACTGCTGAGGGAGCGCGCGCACTTTACGAAGCAGGTGTAGACGTTGTCAAGGTTGGTATTGGACCAGGTTCTATCTGTACTACTCGTGTGATTGCTGGTGTTGGAGTTCCTCAAGTAACAGCTATCTATGATGCTGCAGCTGTGGCGCGTGAATATGGTAAAACGATCATTGCTGACGGTGGAATCAAGTATTCTGGAGATATTGTAAAAAGCCCTTGTCGCAGGGTGGAAATGCAGTTATGCTTGGATCAATGTTTGCTGGAACTGATGAAGCTCCAGGCGAAACTGAAATCTTCCAAGGACGTAAGTTTAAGACTTATCGTGGTATGGGATCAATTGCTGCAATGAAGAAAGGTTCAAGAGACCGTTACTTCCAAGGTTCTGTCAATGAAGCAAACAAACTGGTTCCAGAAGGAATTGAAGGTCGTGTTGCTTATAAAGGAGCGGCAGCTGATATTGTCTTCCAAATGGTTGGTGGTATTCGCTCTGGTATGGGTTACTGTGGTGCAGCTAACCTTAAAGAACTACACGATAATGCTCAATTTATTGAAATGTCTGGTGCTGGTTTGAAAGAAAGCCATCCGCATGATGTACAAATTACTAATGAGGCACCAAATTATTCTATGTAAAAAACAATGAAAAGAACTCCTGTGAAAAACAGGAGTTCTTTTACAATGTTGTCAAGATTCATTTACAGTAACTTTACCATCCATAATAGTGAATATATTTAGATTTTCTGGCAGATTTTGAAGATGATCTAAGCTTGTTGTTGTGATAAAGGTTTGGATTGAATGAGAAATCGTTTCTAATAATTTTAGTTGTCTAGTGTTGTCAAGTTCGCTCATAACATCGTCAAGGAGTAATATTGGAGATTCTGTAGTAATGCTTTCCATTAATTCTATTTCTGCTAATTTTATCGAGAGGACTAGACTACGATGTTGACCTTGACTTCCAAAACTAGCATCTATCCCATTTATATAAAAAGAAATATCATCTCTATGTGGACCAACACCAGTATTCTTTTTAAATAAATCTCTGGCTTTACTTTTTTCCAAAGCAATTTTGAAAGATTTGGAAAAATCTTCTTTGTCACTTAGATTGACAGAAGATTGATAGGATATTGACAATTCTTCAATCTGATTAGAAAGTTCTAAATGTTTCTTACGACCAAATGTTTCTAGTTTTTTTATGAAATCTAAGCGATGATTCATTACACGACATCCATAATCAACTAGCTGATCATCCAGCACTGAAAGGAAGGTTTCATCTATTGTTTGAGCTGATTTTAGATAGGTATTTCTTTGCTTGAGGATATGGTTATAATTTGTTAAGTCAGATAAATAGATTGGCTTAATTTGCCCAAGCTCCATATCAATGAATTTTCGTCGAACTGAAGGTGCTCCTTTAATTAGTTGTAAATCTTCAGGAGCAAATAAGACAACATTCATGTGTCCTACATAATCTGAAAGTCGTCCCTGTTTTAAGTGATTAACTTTTGTCACACGTCCTTTTTGTGTTAGTTCAATTTCGAGAGGAACGGATCCCGTTTTTTTATGAACAAGACCTGAAAGATGAAGTTGTTCTTCATCAAAATGAATGAGATTTTTATCTGTTCGCGTTCTATGACTACGTGTTAAGGCTAAAAAATAGATAGCCTCTAACATATTTGTTTTTCCTTGTGCATTGTGTCCTAAAAAGACATTTAATTTAGGATTAAATTCTATTTTAGTCTCTTTATAGTTACGAAAAGTTTTGAGAGATAGGTGTTGTAGCCACATAATTATCTACCAGGGAATCGCGGAGCTTGTTTGCTTTTTGGGAATGAAGTATGTTTTGATTCATCTTTCTCTTTTTTTGCTTCCTTATTCATCTCCTTAACAAGTTTAGCGATTCGTTTTTTTTCAACTATATCAGCTTGGTATTCCTCTTGCTCCTCAGAAGTAGGTTGTGTCAACAAGATGTCAATATTCATGTCAGGGATGTTAACTTTATCGCCAATACGAAGTTTTTTACCACGACGACTCTCTAATTCACCATTAAAGTAAACAGAATATTCAGAGAGAAATGATTTGATAGCTCCTCCGCTATGTGTAATTCCAAGTTCTTTGAGCAGTGCTTGGAGGGTAATAAATTCTTCAAATAATTTGTATTCCATAATTCACCTCAATCTTTGGTATTATACCATATTTTTCCAAAAATAGTGAGAGAAACAGGGAGAAATGTAAGCAATTTTATTTCAAAAATGTTACAGGAAACAAGAAAATTTCAGGTTTTCGTGATATAATAGAAGTCTGTATATAAGGAGGTCAATTATGGAGTTAGTGCATGGAATTTCAACACATTTTATCCAATCAAAAAAGTTCAAAACAAACAAAATCACTGTGCGTTTTACTGCTCCATTATCTCTAGATACGATTGCAGGTCGCATGTTGAGTGCGAGTATGCTAGAGACTGCTAATCAGATGAATCCCACTTCTCAAGATTTGAGAAGACATTTGGCCAGTCTATACGGTACAGATATGTCAACCAATTGTTTTAGAAGAGGGCAAAGTCACATTGTAGAATTGACATTTACCTATGTTCGTGATGAGTTTTTAAGTAGGAAAAATGTGCTAACTTCCCAGGTTTTAGAACTTGTAAAAGAAACTCTTTTTTCACCCGTAGTAGTTGATAATGGGTTTGATTCGGCCTTATTTGAAATTGAGAAAAAACAATTGCTAGCAAGTTTGGCAGCTGATATGGATGATTCTTTTTATTTTTCTCATAAAGAATTAGATAAATTATTTTTTCATGATGAACGTCTTCAATTGGAATATAGTAATTTACGAAATTGTATTTTAGATGAAACTCCACAAAGTTCTTATTCTTGTTTCCAAGAATTTTTAGACAATGATCGAATAGATTTCTTTTTCCTAGGTGATTTTAATGAAGTTGAAATTCAAAATATATTAGAATCATTTGGCTTTAAAGGTCGAGAAGGAGATGTGAAGGTTCAGTATTGTCAACCTTATTCCAATATCCTTCAGGAAGGTATGGTTCGGAAAAATTTGGGACAATCCATTTTGGAATTAGGCTATCATTGCCCTTCTGAATATGGTGATGAGCAACATTTACCCATGATTGTAATGAATGGTTTACTTGGTGGATTTGCTCACTCTAAACTCTTTACAAATGTCCGTGAAAATGCTGGATTGGCTTATACTATTTCAAGTCAGCTCGATTTATTTAGTGGATTCTTGAGGATATATGCTGGTATTGATAGAGAAAATCGGAATCAGGCTCGTAAAATGATGAATAATCAACTGCTTGATTTAAAAAAAGGTTATTTTACAGAGCTTGAGTTAGAGCAGACCAAGGAAATGATTCGTCGGTCTTTATTACTTTCTCAAGATAATCAAAGTTCATTGATTGAACGTGCTTATCAAAATGCCTTATTTGGAAAATCTTCAGCAGACTTTAAAGGTTGGATTGCAAAACTCGAGCAAGTTGACAAAGATGCTATTTGTAGAGCAGCTAATAATGTGAAACTACAAGCAATTTACTTTATGGAAGGAATAGAATGACAAAGGTTGTTTTTGAAGAAAAATACTATCCAGCTGTAAAAGAAATGGTTTATCGGGCTCGTTTGTCAAATGGATTGACAGTTGCTCTTTTGTCTAAAAAGGAATTTAAAGAGGTTTACGGGAGTGTAACTATACAGTTTGGTTCGGTAGATACGCTTGTTACAGAAGTTGACGGTGATGTAAAAGAATATCCTGCGGGAATTGCTCATTTTCTTGAACATAAATTATTTGAGAGAGAAGATTCTAGCGATTTGATGTCGGCTTTTACGAGTCTAGGTGCGGATAGCAATGCCTTTACAAGTTTTACAAAAACAAACTATCTTTTTTCAGCAACGGATCATTTTTTAGAAAATTTAGACTTACTTGATGAATTGGTAACATCAGTACATCTTACTGAAGATTCCATTTTAAGAGAGCAGGATATTATCCAGCAAGAAAGGGAAATGTATCAAGATGATCCAGATTCGTGCTTATTCTTTTCAACTTTAGCAAATTTGTATCCAGGTACACCTTTAGCAACTGATATAGTTGGCAGTGAGGAGTCAATTTCCCAAATCAATCTAACTAATTTGCAAGAAAATTTTACAAAGTTTTACAAACCTGTAAACATGTCTCTGTTTTTAGTTGGTAATTTTGATGTGGATCGAGTACAGGACTATTTTGAAAGAAAAGAACTGAAAGATTTAGATGTTCAGGAAGTAGCAAGAGAAAAGTTGCTTTTACAGGCTGTAAAGCAAACAGACAGTATGAGAATGGAAGTATCTTCTCCCAAACTAGCGATTGGAGTTAGAGGTAAGCGAGAAGTTTCTGAGGCGGATTGCTATCGATATCATATTTTAGTAAAATTATTGTTTGCAATGATGTTTGGTTGGACTTCGGATCGTTTTCAGAAATTATATGAATCAGGTAAAATAGATGCCTCCTTATCTCTGGAAGTTGAAGTAACAAGTCGCTTTCATTTTGTTATGTTGACAATGGATACAAAAGAGCCAGTTGCTTTATCTCATCAGTTTAGGAAGGCTATTCGTAATTTTACAAAGGATTTAGATATTACAGAGGATCATTTAGATATTATAAAAAGAGAGATGTTTGGAGAATTTTTCAGCAGTATGAACTCTCTTGAATTTATTGCAACGCAATATGATGCTTTTGAAAATGGTGAGACAATTTTTGATTTGCCGAAAATTTTACAGGAAATTACTTTAGAGGACGTCTTTGATGCTGGACATCATTTAATAGATGATGGTGACATAGTTGATTTTACAATATTCCCATCGTAGCAATCTGTCATAATAAATACTAGAAAGAAGGAATGATAAGTATGAGGAAAAAGACAATTGGTGAGGTTTTACGTTTAGCTAGAACTAACCAAGGGTTGACTTTAGAAGAATTACATAAAAAAACAGAAATTCAGTTAGACATGTTGGAAGCAATGGAAGCTGATGATTTTGATCAACTTCCTAGTCCATTTTATGCTCGTTCTTTTTTGAGAAAGTATGCGTTAGCAGTTGAGCTGGATGAGAGAATTGTCTTAGATGCTTATGATTCTGGGAGCATGATTACTTATGAGGAAGTAGATGTTGATGAAGACGATTTAACAGGTAGGAGACGTTCAAGTAAGAAAAATAAGACATCATTTTTACCTTTATTTTATTTTGTACTCTTTGCATTATCGATTGTCATTTTTGTGACTTATTATGTTTGGAGTTATGTTCAGACTCAACCGGAGCGTTCATCTGCGTCTAGTTATAGTGTAGTCCAAGCAACAAGCTCGACTAGTTCTGAAACGCCATCTTCAAGTACAAGTAGTAGTTCATCAAGTAGCTCTTCGAATATTGAACCAGCTATAAGTGTATCAGGTGAAGGAAATTATGTTGAAATTGCTTATAAAACAAGCAAGGAAACAGCAAAATTACAATTATCAGTTTCAGACGTTAGAAGTTGGGTTAGTGTTTCAGCAAGTGAGCTTGAGGGTGGTGTGACCTTATCACCGGATAATAAAAGTGCGGAAACAACAGTTTCAACAAAAAATCCTGTGACCATTACTTTAGGTGTTGTCAAAGGTGTTGCCTTAACAGTAGATAATCAGACTGTTGATTTATCGAAATTAACAGCCCAAACTGGACAAATCACTGTAACCTTTACTAAAAATTAAGGAAAAGCGAATGAAAAAAGAACAAATTCCAAATCTCTTAACAATAGCTAGAATTCTCTTTATACCTATTTTCATCTTTATTTTAACAGTAGGAAATTCTATAGAGAGTCATATAGTCGCAGCTGTTATCTTTGCTATTGCCAGTATTACAGATTATTTAGATGGATATTTAGCTCGTAAATGGAATGTGGTTAGTAATTTTGGTAAATTTGCAGATCCTATGGCGGATAAGCTACTAGTTATGTCGGCTTTTATTATGCTGATTGAGTTAGGTATGGCTCCGGCTTGGATTGTTGCAGTAATTATCTGTCGTGAGTTGGCTGTTACAGGTTTAAGACTTTTATTAGTTGAAACTGGTGGAACAGTTTTAGCAGCAGCAATGCCTGGAAAAATTAAAACTTTTAGTCAGATGTTTGCGATTATTTTCTTGCTATTACACTGGAATTTGCTTGGTCGAGTTCTAATTTATGTAGCTTTATTTTTCACTATCTACTCTGGCTATGATTATTTCAAGAGTAGTGCCTATGTATTTAAAGGGAGATTTGGTTCGAAATGAAATCAATAATTGATGTAAAAAATCTTTCTTTTCGCTATAAGGAAAGTCAGGAATACTATGATGTGAAGGATATTACGTTTCACGTGAAACGTGGAGAATGGCTTTCGATTGTAGGGCATAATGGAAGCGGGAAATCAACGACGGTTCGCTTAATTGATGGTTTACTGGAAGCAGAATCTGGAGATATTGTAATTGATGACCAACAGTTGAATGAGGAAAATGTTTGGAATATACGTCGTCAAATCGGTATGGTATTTCAAAACCCAGATAATCAATTTGTTGGAGCGACTGTTGAAGATGATGTTGTCTTTGGCTTGGAAAATCAGGGCCTTTCTCGTCAAGAAATGAAAAAGAGAGTGGACGAAGCTCTGGATTTGGTTGGTATGTTGGATTTTAAAAAGAGAGAGCCTGCACGTTTATCAGGTGGGCAAAAACAACGTGTGGCTATTGCAGGTGTTGTAGCCTTAAGACCAGCGATTCTAATCCTAGATGAGGCAACGAGTATGTTGGATCCTGAGGGGCGTAGAGAACTTATTGAGACAGTACAAGGGATTCGAAAAGACTATGATATGACGGTCATTTCTATTACACATGATTTGGAAGAAGTTGCCATGAGTGATCGCGTATTGGTTATGAAAAAAGGGTCGATTGAATCAACTAGTGGTCCAAGAGAACTTTTCTCTCGAAATGATTTAGATCAAATTGGATTAGACGATCCTTTTTCCAATCAATTAAAACATTCTTTGAGCCAGAATGGCTATGATTTACCTGGAAATTATTTGACAGAAAGTGAGCTAGAGGATAAGCTATGGGAATTGCTCTAGAAAATGTTAGTTTTATATACCAAGAAGGGACTCCCTTAGCCTCAACAGCTTTGTCGGATGTTTCTTTGACGATTGAAGATGGTTCTTATACGGCTTTAATTGGCTACACAGGTAGTGGCAAATCAACTATTTTACAACTCTTAAATGGTTTATTAGTGCCAAGTAAAGGAAGCGTGAGGGTCTTTGATACCTTAATCACCTCGACTTCTAAAAATAAAGATATTCGTCAAATTAGAAAACAGGTTGGTTTGGTATTTCAGTTTGCCGAAAATCAGATTTTTGAAGAAACGGTTTTGAAAGATGTTGCTTTTGGACCGCAAAATTTTGGAGTTTCTGAAGAAGATGCGGAGCAGCTTGCGCGTGAGAAATTGGCTTTGGTTGGAATAGATGAATCACTTTTTGATCGTAGCCCGTTTGAGCTGTCCGGTGGACAAATGAGACGTGTCGCGATTGCAGGCATACTTGCCATGGAGCCAGCTATATTAGTCTTAGATGAACCTACAGCAGGTCTGGATCCTCTGGGGAGAAAAGAGTTGATGAATTTGTTCAAAAAACTCCACCAGTCAGGGATGACCATCGTTTTGGTAACGCATTTGATGGATGATGTTGCTGAGTATGCGAATCAAGTCTATGTGATGGAAAAGGGACGTTTAGTTAAGCAGGGTAAACCAAGTGATGTCTTTCAAGATGTTATCTTTATGGAAGAAGTGCAGTTGGGAGTACCTAAAGTTACAGCCTTTTGTAAACGATTGGCTGATAGAGGTGTGTCATTTAAACGATTACCGATTAAGATAGAGGAGTTCAAGGAGTCGCTAAATGGATAGTATGATTTTGGGGCGTTATATCCCAGGGGATTCGATTGTTCACCGATTGGATCCACGCAGCAAATTACTGGCTATGATACTACTGATTTTGATCGTTTTTTGGGCTAATAATCCCTTGACGAATCTGATTCTTTTTATAGCGACAGGGATATTTATTGCCTTGTCAGGAGTATCTCTTTCATTTTTTATTCAGGGATTGAAGTCTATGTTTTTCTTGATTGTCTTCACAACTATCTTTCAGCTGTTTTTCATTTCTAATGGGAATGTTTTATTTGAGTTTTCATTTGTGAGAATCACGGATTATGCTTTGCAACAAGCTGGGATTATTTTTTGTCGCTTTGTATTGATTATTTTCTTTTCAACTTTGTTAACCTTAACGACAATGCCCTTAAGTTTGGCATCAGCTGTCGAAGCTTTATTAGCGCCTTTAAAGCGTGTGAAAGTTCCAGTTCATGAGATTGGTTTAATGCTGTCCATGAGTCTACGTTTTGTTCCGACATTAATGGATGACACGACGCGGATTATGAATGCACAGAAAGCGCGTGGAGTAGATTTTGGTGAAGGAAGCATCGTTCAAAAGGTGAAGGCTATGATTCCCATTTTGATTCCTCTTTTTGCAACAAGTTTAAAACGTGCAGATTCTTTGGCTATTGCCATGGAAGCACGTGGTTATCAGGGTGGGAAAGGTAGAAGTCAATATCGACAACTGAAATGGACCCGAAAGGATACGCTAGCAATTCTTGTTATTCTCGTACTTGGTTGTTGCTTATTTTTCTTAAAATCTTAGTAGCTTTCAGGAATTGATAAAAAGTTACTGTAACAGTTTTTGATATAAAGGTAGGGATATGAACCGTTTTAAAAAATCAAAATATGTCATTATCGTTTTTGTCAGTGTTCTGCTAGTGTCAGTTCTTCTAGGGACGACTTATTCAAGTACAATTGTGACAAAATTAGGAGATGGAATCTCATTGGTTGATAGGGTTGTGCAAAAACCTTTTCAGTGGTTTGATTCTGTCAAATCAAATTTGGCACATTTGACACGAACATATAATGAAAATGAAAGTTTGAAGAAACAGATTTACCAATTAGAAGTTAAATCGAATGAGGCGGAAAGTTTAAAGACAGAAAATGAACAACTGCGCCAATTGCTTGATATGAAGTCCAAATTGCAAGCCACAAAGACTTTGGCGGCAGATGTTATTATGCGTTCTCCAGTATCTTGGAAGCAGGAATTGACCTTGGATGTGGGCAAATCAAAAGGGGCTTCTGAGAACATGTTAGCTATTGCAAATGGCGGTTTGGTTGGGAGTGTCTCAAAAGTAGAGGAGAACTCTACTATGCTCAATCTTCTGACAAATACGGAAAATGCTGATAAGATTTCTGTTAAAATTCAACATGGTTCTACTACAATTTATGGGATTATTGTTGGCTATGACAAGGAAAATGAAGTTCTTAAAATTAGCCAATTAAATAGCAGTAGTGATATTAGTGCGGGAGATAAGGTGACCACTGGTGGATTAGGAAACTTTAATGTTGCGGATATTCCAGTTGGTGAAGTGGTTGCTACAACGCATAGTACAGACTATTTGACACGAGAAGTAACTGTTAAATTGAGTGCAGATACTCATAATGTGAGTGTGATAGAATTAGTGGGGAATTCATAATGAGACAGTTGAAGCGGGTTGGAGTATTTATTGCTTCCTTTCTTTGTTCTAATTGATGCCCATATTAGCCAGCTTCTGGGCTCATTTTTCCCCCATGTACAGTTAGCTAGTCATTTTCTATTTTTGTTTCTCTTATTTGAGACGATTGAAGTATCCGAGTATCTCTATTTAGCCTATTGTTTTGTAGTGGGTTTGGTTTATGATATTTACTTTTTCCACTTGATAGGGATTGCGACTCTGTTATTTGTCTTGTTGGGGGTATTTCTCCATAAATTTAATAGTGTTATTTTATTGAATCGTTGGACGAGAATGTTGGCAATTATTGTCTTAACTTTTCTATTTGATATGGGAGCTTATATACTTGCAATAGTGGTAGGTTTAACTGTAGATAGTATGTCTTTGTTTATAGTTTATAGTTTAGTTCCATCAATGATTTTGAACCTTATATGGATAATTATTTTTCAATTTATTTTTGAAAAATTTTATCTATAAGAAAGAAATAAAAATGTAACAAAGGCGTAATATTCATTAGGCCTTTTTTTGGTATACTAGTAATGTCTTTAAAAGAAGGAGTATTTACGAAATATGAAGAAAAAAATCTTAGCGTCACTTTTACTAAGTACAGTAATGGTTTCTCAAGCAGCTATTTTAACAACTGCGCATGCAGAAACTACTGATGACAAAATTGCTGCTCAAGATAATAAAATTAGCAACTTAACAGCACAACAACAAGAAGCACAAAAACAAGTTGATCAAATTCAGGAGCAAGTATCTACTATTCAAACAGAGCAATCAAACTTGCAATCTGAAAATGATAGACTACAAGTAGAATCTAAAAAGCTTGAGGGTGAAATTACAGAACTTTCTAAGAATATTGTATCTCGTAATGATTCATTGCAAAAACAAGCTCGCAGTGCTCAAACAAATGGAGCTGCAACAAATTACATCAATACAATTGTAAACTCAAAAACAATCACAGAAGCTATTTCACGTGTTGCTGCAATGAGTGAAATTGTGTCTGCAAACAACAAGATGTTGGAGCAACAAAAAGCAGATAAAAAAGCTATTTCTGAAAAACAAGTAGCAAACAATGATGCAATTAATACAGTTATTGCAAATCAGCAAAAACTAGCTGATGATGCTCAAACATTAACTACAAAGCAAGCTGAGTTGAAAGCTGCAGAATTGAATCTTGCTGCTGAAAAGGCTACTGCAGAGGATGAAAAAGCAAGTTTACTTGAGCAAAAAGCAGCAGCAGAAGCAGAAGCTAAAGCAGCAGCAGAAGCAGAAGCTGCTTATAAAGCTAAACAAGCAAGTCAACAACAAACAGTTATTGCTTCTGGAAATACAACTCTTACGGCACAGGTTCAAGCAGTATCTACTACTTCTTCGTCTGAATCAAGTTCGTCTGAATCAAGTTCATCTGAATCAAGTTCGTCTGAATCAAGTTCATCTCAATCACGTTCGTCTGAATCACGTTCGTCTGAATCAAGTTCGTCTGAATCAAGTTCATCTCAATCACGTTCAAGTAGTGCTTCAACAGAATCAACAAGCCACACTCCTGCACCAGTAAAACATCACCCAACATACAGTACAAATGCTTCAAGTTATCCAACTGGTGAGTGTACATGGGGAGCTAAAACATTGGCACCTTGGGCTGGAGATTACTGGGGTAATGGAGCACAGTGGGCTACAAGTGCAGCTGCTGCAGGATTCCGTACAGGATCTACACCTCAAGTTGGTGCCATTGCATGTTGGAATGATGGTGGGTATGGACACGTAGCTGTAGTTACAGCTGTTTCATCATCAACAAGTATCCAAGTATCTGAGTCAAACTATGGTGGAAACCGTACAATCGGAAATAAACGTGGTTGGTTCAATCCTACTACAACTTCAGAAGGTTTTGTAACATATATCTATCCAAACTAATGAATAAAACGAAGAGGCTCGATTTGAGCCTCTTTTATGATTTATATAGTTAACTTACTTTAAAAATCTACTAAAATAGCTTGAAAATATTGAAAAAGTATGGTAAAATGAAACTTGTCGTGTGAGCGATAATACTCATTCTTGATGAATTGTGAAACAGTTGCCCCTAGGTCGTTTTGCAAGTTGAAGTCAAGAAGAGGAAAAAACAAAAAGGAGAAATACTCATGGCAGTAATTTCAATGAAACAACTTCTTGAGGCTGGTGTACACTTTGGTCACCAAACTCGTCGCTGGAACCCTAAGATGGCTAAGTACATCTTCACTGAGCGTAACGGAATCCACGTTATCGACTTGCAACAAACTGTAAAATACGCTGACCAAGCTTACGATTTCATGCGTGATGCAGCAGCTAATGATGCAGTTGTATTGTTTGTTGGTACTAAGAAACAAGCAGCTGATGCAGTTGCTGAAGAAGCACTACGTTCAGGTCAATACTTCATCAACCACCGTTGGTTGGGTGGAACTCTTACAAACTGGGGAACAATCCAAAAACGTATCGCTCGTTTGAAAGAAATTAAACGCATGGAAGAAGATGGAACTTTCGAAGTTCTTCCTAAGAAAGAAGTTGCCCTTCTTAACAAACAACGTGCACGTCTTGAAAAATTCTTGGGTGGTATCGAAGATATGCCTCGTATCCCAGATGTTATGTACGTAGTTGACCCACATAAAGAGCAAATCGCTGTTAAAGAAGCTAAGAAATTGGGAATCCCAGTTGTAGCGATGGTTGATACAAACACTGATCCAGATGATATCGATGTAATTATCCCAGCTAATGATGACGCTATCCGTGCTGTTAAATTAATCACAGCTAAATTGGCTGACGCTATCATCGAAGGACGTCAAGGTGAAGATGCAGTAGCAGTTGAAGCAGAATTTGTAGCTTCAGAAGCTCAAGTAGATTCAATCGAAGAAATCGTTGAAGTTGTAGAAGGCGACAACGCTTAATTTATATAAATAGTAATTACCTAGGAGGGCGGGGCTAGCCCGGCTCTCCTATTTTTAAAAAATATAGGAGAATCAAAATGGCAGAAATTACAGCTAAACTTGTAAAAGAGTTGCGTGAAAAATCTGGTGCTGGTGTTATGGACGCTAAAAAAGCGCTTGTAGAAACAGATGGTGACATCGAAAAAGCGATTGAATTGCTTCGTGAAAAAGGTATGGCTAAGGCAGCTAAGAAAGCTGACCGTGTTGCTGCAGAAGGTTTGACTGGTGTTTATGTTAACGGTAATGTTGCAGCAGTTATTGAGGTAAATGCTGAAACTGACTTCGTTTCGAAAAATGCTCAATTCGTTGAATTGGTAAATACTACAGCTAAAGTTATTGCTGAAGGAAAACCTGCTAATAATGAAGAAGCACTTGCTTTGACAATGCCTTCAGGTGAAACTCTTGAAGCTGCATACGTATCTGCAACAGCAACTATCGGAGAAAAAATCTCATTCCGTCGCTTTGCATTGATTGAAAAAACAGACGAACAACACTTTGGAGCTTACCAACATAACGGTGGACGTATCGGTGTTATTTCAGTTGTTGAAGGTGGAGACGAAGCTCTTGCTAAACAGTTGTCAATGCATATCGCAGCGATGAAACCAACAGTTCTTTCTTACAAAGAATTGGATGAGCAATTCGTTAAAGATGAGTTGGCACAATTGAATCACGTTATCGACCAAGACAACGAAAGCCGTGCAATGGTTAACAAACCAGCTCTTCCACACTTGAAGTATGGATCAAAATCTCAATTGACTGATGAAGTGATTGCTCAAGCTGAAGCTGACATCAAAGCTGAGTTGGCTGCAGAAGGTAAACCAGAAAAAATCTGGGACAAAATCATCCCAGGTAAAATGGATCGCTTCATGCTTGACAACACTAAAGTTGACCAAGCTTACACACTTCTTGCACAAGTTTACATCATGGATGATAGCAAGACAGTTGAAGCATACCTTGAATCAGTTAACGCTTCGGTAGTTGAGTTTGCTCGCTTTGAAGTTGGTGAAGGTATCGAGAAAGCTGCAAACGACTTTGAAGCTGAAGTTGCAGCTACAATGGCAGCAGCCTTGAATAACTAATAATAAAAAGGAAGCTAAATTGCTTCCTTTTTTCTATGCAGTCGATCTTTATAGGGAGATGTTTCTATTTTTAAGGTATAAATAAAAAGCCCTATAATAAGGGCTAAGTGTATTTAGGAGACTACACTTCAAATTCATAGAGTGCTGTAGAGAGATAACGTTCACCGTTATCTGGTGCTAGAGCAAGGACTTTCTTACCTGTACCTAATTTCTTGGCGACCTCGATGGCTCCGTAGATAGCTGCAGCTGAAGAAATACCAACAAGGAATCCTTCTTTTCCACCAATCTCACGGCCAAGTGCGAGAGCATCATCTGATGTCACACGAACAATACCATCATAGGCGTTTGTATCAAGTGTATCAGGAATAAATCCAGCCGAGATACCTTGAATTTTGTGAGGACCAGGTTTTTCACCAGATAGAATAGCAGATTCATCAGCTTCCACTGCATAAACTTGAATGTTTGAATTTGCTGTTTTGAGTGCATGAGAAACACCAGAAATTGTTCCACCAGTACCGACTCCAGCAACAAAGGCATCTAGTCCATCTTTACCGAAAGCAGCTAGTATTTCAGCTCCTGTTGTTCTTTCGTGTACTTCTGGATTAGCTGGATTGTCAAATTGAAGAGGAAGGAAACCATCACGTTCAGTAGCGATTTCTTGAGCTTTAGCAATAGCTCCTTTCATTCCCTCACTACCAGGAGTTAGGACGAGTTCAGCACCATAAGCTTGGATAATCTTACGTCGTTCTACACTCATAGTTTCAGGCATAACGATGACGACTTTATACCCTTTAGCAGCACCTACCCATGAAAGTCCAATACCAGTGTTTCCACTTGTTGCTTCAACAATTGTAGAACCTGGTTTCAGAATGCCGTCTTGTTCAGCTTTTTCAATCATGCTAAGAGCAATACGATCTTTTACAGAAGAACCAGGGTTGAATGCTTCAAGCTTTACATAGACATCCGCAGCCCCTTCTGGCACGATGTTGTTGAGCTTAACAATCGGTGTTTGTCCGATTAATTCAGTAATGTTGTTATAAATAGACATATGAATACCTCTTTGTATAAGATATTTCTAGTATAACGCTATCTATACAATTTGTAAAATATAGAAATCCTATCGAAGTGATAGGATTTCTTTATATCATAGGTCTAAGCCATTAATTTTCAAGCGATTGTGATAAGCTAATTCTAGTAAATAGTGTAAAGTATAACGCTATCCGTTTTCTTTTTGAATTTCTTCATTTTCTAGTAGGTCTTGGCAAGTATCTTTTTATTTTTCTAATTAATGTAGTGGTGAAAATGTCAATGAAAAGCTGTATTATCCATTTTTTACACTAAGTTTACAGGAACTTCAACTTCTCGTAAACCTTGATCAGTTAAAGTGACTTTTCCATTAAAAAACTCCACAAGTGCAGCTTTAGTATTTTCTTTTTCTTCTTTATCAACATATATCATCGTATCGACTTGATCTGTAAAGTTTGTATCCAGTTCCATGAGATTATGTTCCTTAAGGAAGTTACTGTACTCTTGATACTGAGCGTAAGACATTTGAATAGCAATGCCAGCCTGTTCTTTTATTTCAATGATGCCAATTTCTTTGACAGCTAAGGCCACACTACCTGCGTAAGCACGAATCAATCCTCCAGCGCCTAGCTTAATGCCACCAAAGTAGCGTGTCACGACCACACAGACATTGGTGAGATTGTGATTTTCTAGCACCCCAAGCATGGGAACGCCAGCAGTACCACTGGGCTCACCATCATCACTTGTACGTTTGATTTCACTACGTTCCCCAATAATGAAGGCAGAGCAGTTATGCGTAGCTTTGTAGTGTTCTTTTTGATGGCAGTAATGAAGTCACGAGCTTCTCCTTCGCTATAAACACGCTTGGCATGACAGATAAAGCGTGATTTTTTGATTTCTTCTTGGACTTGACCGTCCTCTTTAATTGTTCTAAATTCCATGATTTAATTGTACTAAAAAATTATCTAAAGTGCTAGTTTTTACGAATAAAGAAGTATGAAAGTAAATCCAAATTATCTCGGTCGTTTATTTACGGAGAATGAATTAACAGAAGAGGAACGTCAGTTAGCAGAGAAGTTTTCCGCAATGAGAAAGGAGAAGGGGAAATTTTTCTGTCAACGTTGTAATAGTACTATTCTAGAAGAATGGTATTTGCCCATCGGTGCTTACTATTGTCGGGAGTGCTTAATTATGAAGAGAGTTAGGAGTGATCAAGCTTTATACTATTTCCCACAGGAGGATTTTCCGAAGCAAGATGTTCTTAAATGGCGTGGTCAATTAACTCCTTTTCAAGAGAAGGTGTCGGAGGGACTGATTCGAGCAGTAGAGAAGCAGGAGCCAACCTTAGTTCATGCTGTTACAGGGGCTGGAAAGACAGAAATGATTTATCAAGTAGTGGCTAAAGTTATTAATGAGGGAGGTGCAGTATGCTTGGCTAGTCCTCGCATAGATGTTTGTTTGGAGCTGTACAAGCGCCTAAGACAGGACTTTGTTTGTGAGATAGCCCTACTACACGGAGAATCAGAGCCGTATTTTCGAACACCATTAGTGGTTGCGACAACCCATCAGTTATTGAAATTTATCAAGCTTTTGATTTACTGATAGTGGATGAAGTAGATGCTTTTCCTTATGTTGACAATCCCACGCTTTACTACGCTGTCAAGAATAGTGTAAAGGAGAATGGGCTGAGAATCTTTTTAACAGCGACTTCGACCGATGAGTTAGATAGGAAAGTTCGCATAAGAGAATTAAAACGATTGAGCTTACCTAGACGATTTCATGGGAATCCATTGATTATTCCTAAACCAGTTTGGTTATCGGACTTTAATCGCTATTTAGATAAGAATCGTTTGTCACCAAAGTTAAAGTCTTATATTGAGAAACAGAGAAAGACAGGTTATCCATTGCTCATTTTTGCATCAGAAATTAAGAAAGGAGAGCAGCTAAAAGAAATTTTACAGGAGCAATTTCCAAATGAGAAAATTGGCTTTGTATCTTCTGTAACAGAAGATAGATTGGAGCAGGTACAAGCTTTTCGAGATGGAGAACTGACAATACTTATCAGTACGACAATATTGGAGCGTGGAGTTACCTTCCCTTGTGTGGATGTTTTCGTAGTAGAGGCCAATCATCGCCTTTTTACCAAGTCTAGCTTGATTCAGATTGGTGGACGAGTTGGGCGAAGCATGGATAGACCGACAGGAGATTTGCTTTTCTTCCATGATGGGTTAAATGCTTCAATCAAGAAGGCAATTATGGAAATTCAGCAGATGAATAAGGAGGCGGGTCTATGAAGTGCTTATTGTGTGGACAGACTATGAAGGCTGTTTTAACTTTTAGTAGTCTCTTACTTCTGAGGAATGATGTCTCCTGTCTTTGTTTAGATTGTGATTCTACTTTTGAGAAAATTGGAGAAGAGCACTGCCCAAACTGTATGAAAACAGGGTTGTCAACGAAGTGTCAAGATTGTCAATTTTGGTGTAAAGAAGGAGTTGAGGTCAGTCATAGAGCGATTTTTACTTATAATCAAGCTATGAAGGATTTTTTCAGTCGGTATAAGTTTGATGGAGACTTCCTTTTAAGAAAAGTGTTCATTTCATTTTTAAGTGAGGAGTTGAAAAAGTACAAAGAGTACCAATTTGTTGTAATTCCCCTAAGTCCTGAAAGATTGCTTGAGAGGGGATTTAACCAGGTTGAAGGTTTAGTTGAAGCAGCAGGGTTCTCTTTTCAAGACTTACTAGAGAAGAGAGAAGAGCGAGCCAGTTCTTCTAAATCGTTCAGAACGCTTGGTAACAGAACTTCCTTTCGTTATTAAAAGTGGAGTCACTATTCCTAAAAAAATCCTACTTATAGATGACATTTATACTACTGGAACAACTATAAATCGTGTGAAGAGACTACTGGAAGAAGCTGGTGCTGAGGATGTAAAAACATTTTCCCTCGTAAGATGAGGAAAAAATTTGCAAAAATAGAATGAAAGCGTTATAATGAAATCAGAAAAACAAAAATGTTTAGAAAGAAGGTACTCATATGATTAAATATAGTATCCGTGGTGAAAACCTAGAAGTAACAGAAGCAATTCGTGATTATGTAGTTTCTAAACTCGAAAAGATCGAAAAGTATTTTCAAGCTGAACAAGAGTTGCATGCTCGAGTTAACTTGAAGGTGTATCGTGAAAAAACTGCTAAAGTGGAAGTAACGATTCCGCTTGGCTCAATTACTCTTCGTGCAGAAGATGTGTCTCAAGATATGTATGGTTCAATTGACCTTGTGACTGATAAAATTGAACGTCAGATTCGTAAAAACAAAACAAAAATCGAGCGTAAAAATAAAAATAAGGTAGCAACTAGTCAATTATTTACAGATGCTTTGGTGGAAGATCCAAATGTTGTCCAGTCTAGAGTTGTTCGTTCAAAACAAATTGATTTAAAACCAATGGATTTGGAAGAAGCTATTTTACAGATGGATTTGTTGGGACATGATTTCTTTATCTATGTGGATGTTGAAGATCAAACAACTAATGTGATTTATCGTCGTGAGGATGGAGATATCGGTCTTCTTGAAGCAAAGAATAATAAGAGTTTATTGTTTAAATATATAAGTGGGCTATTGAAAATAGCCCACTTATTTGATTTTACAAAGATATAAGTTATAGTATTAATTAAACTTATAGGAGTACTTAATTTAATTAAGTAGACAAAGATAGCGTTTTCACGATAGAATGGTCTTGTCAACAAATACTGAGCGAAAAAATGTAAGCGCTCTAAACAATAATTTATAACTAAAGGAGTTCACAAATGGCAACTAAAGAAGAAATCTTGCGTGAATTATATCCAGAGGATCTTTTCCACTATGCAGATGGTTTAACATTGGGGGAAGCAGAAGTTTTACAAGAAACTCGTCGTTTGATTGAAAAACATCTTCGTCCAGTAATTAATGAATACTGGGAAAAAGCAGACTTCCCATTCGAGCAATTCTATGAAGTTGCAAAAGGTGCACAAATCATGAACAACCCTAAATTGTTCGAAGGAAGAGAAGGAAAATCCAAACCATCAGAACTTTACATCGCATTCTTGTACCTTGAATTAGGTCGTTTCGATGCTTCAATAGCAACTTTCTTCACAGTACACGGTGGACTTTGCTACAACACAATCTTGCTTGGTGGCGATGAGCGTCAACAAAAAGAATTCCTTCCAAAATTGGCTGCATTTGACTGGCAAGGATGTTTCGCTTTGACTGAGCCATTATCTGGTTCTGACATCGCTGGTGGTCTTGCTACAACAGCTGAACGTGTTGGTGATAAATGGATTTTGAACGGAGAAAAACGTTGGATCGGTGGATCAGATACAGCTGACGTGGTTCCAGTATTTGCTCGCGATGTTGAAGATGGACGAGTGAAATGTTTCATCGTTCGTAAAGGTGCTCCAGGATACCATGCTGAGCCAATCCCTCACAAAGCTTCACTTCGTGCAATACGTAATGGTCACATTACTATGAAGAACGTTGAGGTTCCAGATTCAGACCGTCTAGTAAACATCAACGGATTTGGCGATGTAGCTCGTATCTTGACATTCACTCGTGCTGACGTTGCTCACATTGCAACTTCTATCACTTGTGGATCATTCATTGCAGCTCTTAAATATGCTAAAGATCGTCAACAATTCAAACGTCCAATTGCTTCATTCCAGATTGTTCAAGAAAAATTGGCTAGAATGCAAGCTAACGCAGTAGCAACACTTTCTTACTCAGCTCGTATCGCAGAAATGCAAGAAGCTGGTAACGAATTGATGCTTAACTCTGCACTTGCTAAAATGCATAACTCATTGGTAATGCGTGAAACAGTTGCCCTTGCACGTGAAACATGTGGTGGTAACGGAATCACTCTTGAAACTGACGTAGCTCGCTTCTTTGCAGATGCTGAAGCAATCTACACTTATGAAGGTTCTCACGAAGTAAACTCATTGATTGTTGGTCGTGAACTCACTGGTGTTGGTGCATTCGTATAATAATGAATTTGGAACGGTTGCTTAGCATTTGCTGAAAGACCGTTCCGATTCTTTCTTTATGAACTTTATATATTAAGAAGAGGAAAAAAATAATGAGTATTTCTAAAGTAATGATCATTGGTTCTGGTCAAATGGGTGGTGGAATCGCGCAAGTATTCGCTCAATCTGGTTTACAGTATACCTTAATGACATTAAAGAAGAATTTGTACAAAGAGGGATTGATAACATCTCTAAACAATTGGCTCGTTCAGTAGAAAAAGGACGTATGTCAGAAGAAGAAAAAGGAAAAATTTTGGGTAACTTGATTCCTTCAACTTCTTACGAAGATGCTAAAAACGTTCAATTGGTTATTGAAGCAGCTACAGAGAACAGAGATATCAAACTCAGCATCTTTAAACAATTGGATGAAATTACTGCTCCTGAAACAATTTTGGCTTCTAACACATCATCTCTATCTATTACTGATATTGCTGCGGCTACAGTTCATCAAGAACGTGTAATTGGTATGCACTTCTTCAACCCAGCACCAGTTATGAAGTTAGTTGAAGTTATTCGTGCCCTTCAAACTTCAGATGAAGTTGTAAAAGTAGTCCGTGAATTGACTGAAAAAATTGGAAAAACTGCAGTTGACGTTAAAGACTCTTATGGATTCGTTGTTAACCGTGTCTTGATTCCAATGATCAATGAAGCTATCTTTATCCTTGGTGAAGGTGTTGCTTCTGCAGAAGAAATTGATGAAGCGATGAAATTGGGTGCGAACCATCCAATTGGCCCATTGGCGCTTGCTGATTTGATTGGATTGGATGTATGTTTGGCAATCATGGGAGTATTGAATAACGGCTTCGGTGATCCTAAGTATCGTCCAGCACCTCTATTGAAGAAAATGGTTGAAGCTGGTAAACTAGGTCGTAAGACTAAAGAAGGATTCTTTAAATACTAAGATTATAAGGAGTAAATAATGAAAGAAGCAGTTATTGTTGCAGCAGTTCGTACACCTCTAGGTGCCTTCGGTGGAAGCTTGAAAGATGTTCCTGCTGTTGATTTGGGAAGTTTAGTTATCAAGAGCGCAATCGAAAGAGCTAACTTGAAACCAGAACAAGTTGATGAAGTTATCATGGGTAACGTTCTTGCTGCAGGGCTAGGACAAAACGTTGCACGTCAAATGAGCGTTAACGCGGGTATCCCAGTTGCTTCTCCAGCATTCACTATTAACAAAGTTTGTGGATCTGGTTTGAAAGCAGTTCAGTTGGCAGCTCAAGCGGTATTGTGCGGAGATGCAGATATTGTTGTAGCTGGTGGTGCAGAAAACATGAGTCAAGCTCCTTACGTTGTTCAAAACCAACGTTGGGGATCTCGTATGGGAGACTCTAAAGTAGTAGATACTATGCTTCGCGATGGTTTAACAGATGGTTTCGAAGGTTTCCATATGGGTGTTACAGCTGAAAACGTTGCTGAACAATACGGAATCACTCGTGAAGACCAAGATAACTTTGCTGTACAATCTCAAAAACGTGCAGTTGCAGCTATTGAAGCTGGTCGCTTTAAAGAAGAAATCGTTCCAGTTGAAATTCCACAACGTCGTGGAGAGCCTATTGTATTTGATACAGATGAGTTCCCAAGAAAAGATGCTTCATTTGATGGACTTTCTAAACTTCGTCCAGTATTCAAGAAAGATGGTACTGTAACAGCAGGTAATGCTTCAGGTATTAATGATGGTGCTGCAGCAGTTGTAGTTATGAGTGCTGACAAAGCAAAAGAATTGGGAGTTCCAGTATTGGCAACTATCAAATCTTACGCAAGCGCTGGTCTTGATCCAAAAGTTATGGGTTGCGGTCCGATTTATGCATCTCGTAAAGCACTTGAAAAAGGTGGACTTACAGTTGCAGATCTTGACTTGGTAGAATCAAACGAAGCATTTGCGGCTCAAGCCTGTGCAGTTGGTAAAGAACTAGGTCTTGATCCAGAAAAAGTAAACGTTAATGGTGGCGCTATCGCTCTTGGACACCCAATCGGTGCTTCAGGATGCCGTATCTTGGTTACTCTTCTTCACGAAATGGAAAAACGTGATGCAAAACGTGGTCTTGCTACACTTTGTATTGGTGGAGGAATGGGTACTGCAGTTATCGTAGAACGTTAATTCGTACGTTATTCTATTGACTAAAATTTCTTAAATCTTACTTGAAATCTCCTTGGAGAATTTCGGGTAAGATTTTTTTTGAATGATTAGAGGTCTAAAGTATCAAAATAAAGTACAAATCTATAAGATGAACTTATAGTTTTAAGTATGAATATTAAGTGGACTGTTATTAGTAAATAAGGTATCATTATAATGTAAGCACTTACATTTTTTGTTGGTATTTGTTGACGCAGTACTCTATACTCAAAATAACTTAAAGTAGGAGGAGAATAATGAGTAATACAGTTTTATTAGAGGTTAAAGATGGTATCGGTTATATCACCATTAACCGCCCAGCGAGCTTTGAATGCATTGAGTTCAGAGGTTTTGACGGATTTAAATCTTGTTTTTGGATGAAGTAGAAAAAAACATGAAGATATCCGTGTTGTTATTGTTAGTACCAAGGTGATAAGGCATTTGTTGCAGGGGCTGACATTAAGGAAATGGACCAAATGTCTCCAATTCAAGCCTTCGAATATATGACATATGCCAATGATACATTTACCCGTCTGTCTGATCTTACTCAACCGACTATTGCAGTTCTTAATGGATATGCTTTGGGAGGCGGTTTGGAGCTTGCACTCTCAACGGATATTAGAATTGGCTTTGAAAAGACAATGGTAGGATTCCCTGAAGTTGGCTTGGGTATCATTCCTGGTTTCGCAGGAACACAAAGAATGTCTCGTTTGATTGGTACTAGCAAGACAAAAGAATTGATTTACACTGCTAGAATTGTCAAAGGAAATGAAGCCTATGACCTAGGAATTTTGAACAAACTTGTTCCAGCTGAGGAATTATTGTCATCTGCTGAAGAACTAGCTAAAAGCATCATGAAAAATGCTCCATTGGCTGTTGAAAAAGCGAAGCATGTCATTCAAGTTGGTTCAGAACTTCCTCTTAAGAATGCAATTCGTTTAGAGACAGAAGCTGAAGCTCTTCTCTTCTCTACTGAAGACAAAGTTGAAGGAATGCGTGCTTTTGTTGAAAAACGTAAAGCTGTGTTCAACCGTAAATAAAAATTGAGGTGTTAGTATGAAAGCTGTTTTATCATTACAAGAGGCTATTTCTAAAGTAAAACCAGGTAATGTCGTAGGGATTTCAGGATTCCTTGCTGTTGGTGAACCTTTGGAGTTAATCGAAGAGTTGGTTAGACAAAATCAACAAGATTTGACTTTGGTTTCAGTTGTTACTTCACATCCAGGTAAAGAAGTGGGTGTTGGGCGCCTTTGTGAAAACCACCAAGTTAAAAAATATGTTGCTGCTCACGTTGGTACATCTCCTGCTGCTCAAAAAGCATATTTTAGTGGAGAAATGGAAGTTGAATTCACTCCAATGGGTACAGTTGTTGAGCGTCTCCACGCTGCAGGAGCAGGTCTTGGTGGAGTTTTGACACCGACAGGAGTTGGTACTATTTTAGAAAATGACCAAGAAAAAGTTGTTCGCAACGGTCGCGAGTACCTCATTTATGATCCTCTAAAACTTGACGTAGCATTGATTAAAGCTACAAAAGCAGATAAATACGGAAACTTGTACATTGATGGTACAACTAAGAACATTTCATTGCAATTAGCTCTTGCAGCAGATACAGTTATCGTTGAAACAAATGAAATTGTTGAAGTTGGTGAAATTAAACCGGATGACATTTATGTTCCGGGTATCCTTGTTGACTATGTAGTCCAAGGCTTAACTCCAGAAGAACACCACAAGATGATGGGTGATCTCTGGACAGAGACTAATAAATTAGCGGGGGTAAAATAATATGAAACCAAAAGAAATTATTGCAAGACGTGTTGCTCTTGAATTTAAAGATGGTGATGTTGTAAACCTTGGATTTGGTATTCCAAATGCTTCTGCAGACTTCATCCCAGAAGGTGTTAACGTAATCCTTCAAGCTGAAAATGGTGCTCTTCGCTTTGGTGAAACACCAACTAAAGATACTTACAATCCTAACCTAGCAAACTCAGGTGGTGCACCAATCACTCTCCTTCCAGGAGCTGCTTTGTTTGATTTGCAAACATCATTTGCGATTATTCGTGGTGGTCACGTTGATGCGACTGTTCTTGGAGCTCTTGAAGTAAGTCAAGACGGAAGTATTGCTAACTGGATTATCCCAGGAAATTTGCACCAGGTATGGGTGGAGCAATGGATCTTTTGGTAGGTGCTAAACGTGTAATTGCAGCAATCCAACATACTACAGGTGATGAATCTAAACTCTTGAAAGAGTGCTCATTGCCACTATCAGCCAAAGGAGTATTAGATCTTGTTATCACAGAATTAGCTGTTTTTGGATTCCAAGATGGTAAATTCCTTTTGAAAGAATTGGCTCCCGGAGTATCTTTGGAAGAGGTACTGGAAAAAACTGCTGGTGATGTTGTGGTCTCAGAAGACTTGAAGACCATGCCGATTTAATTAAATTGAATGCTATTTTTTCGTTGGTATGTTATAATAGATAAGAGATAGCATCGTAAACGTTTTATTATAGTATTGGAATGATGTATTCGAAATATTATTTTAATAAATAAGTTAGTAGGCAACTATTGAACACTAGAGTAGTTGTCTACTTGTCTTGCTAAAATAGTGAAGGAAAGCTAGGTGATTGATAAGTGGATATTATCCAAATGAATTATTTCATTAATATCATAGAATGCGGATGTAATCTTTCCATTGCTGCAAAGAAAATTCACATTAGTCAATCAGCCTTGAGTCAATTTGTTACAAATTTTGAAGCAGCTGAAGGGGTTCAATTATTCAATCGCAAGAATGGAAGATTAGAAAGTTTAACAGAGGCAGGACGTAAGATTTATCGTTATGCGACCGAGATTGTGAATCTGCATGAAGAAATGCTTTCTATGATTCATACAGAAGCTCAAAAGCAAAGAGGGACTATTAATCTTGGAATTCCATCCTTGATTTTAAGAGTTTATTTCGCTAGTATTTTACCTCATTTTCTAAAAAATAATCCTCATATCCATATTCAGGTTATGGAAGGCGGAGGGAAAGAAATTCGTCAAAAAATGGTTGATGGAGATCTGAATATCTCTATTCTGATAGAGCCTACAAGCTTAGATGTAACAAAATATGAACAGCATATCATTCAATTGGATGAATACGTTGCTTATATGGATAAGGATCATCCACTGGCTCAGAAAAGTATACTGGAATGGACTGATATTGCTAGCTATGAATTGGCAACCTTCACTAAAACCTTTACGACTTATGATTTAGTGACAGAAAAACTTCGTTCACAACAAATAGACGCTAAAGTTGCTTATCTTTCCTCTACTTGGGATTTCTTAGTTGAATCAACACATCAGACGGATTTAATTGCCCTTTTGCCAAGGCCAGTTGAATATTTTGTGGATAAAAGTCGTTTTAAGGCAGTTAGATTCAAGGATCCGATTCCATTTAATATTTGGTTTTGTAGACCTTATAAAAACTCCTACAATGAAGTAGAGTCTTATGTGTATGAAGAATTGTTGAAAGATTATTACCAACCGTTTTCTGACAACTAAGCTGAGGTGAATTTGATGACCTATAATGACGTGCTAGCGCGAGAATTGAGCACAGACGTGAGAGTGTTGATTCTGGACTATTTCAAGTCTCGAGAGGATGAACAACAGTTTCCTAGAGAATTGCTTATCAGTTTATCGAACGTTTTGATATCTTTTCATTGCTTTTAGATAGTCAAGATTCTGTTTTGAGTACCGAGTTTTTAACCTTTATTCGCTTGATTTCAAAAGATTTTCCTGCCTTTTCTGCTGTTTTACTGACTCAGGCATGTTATGGTATCTATCCTATTTTACGATATGGGACTCAGGAACAAAAATTACGTTATTTAGAGCCTCTAGTAAGAGGAGAGATTTTAGCGGGATTGGGATTTTCTGAAGGAAAATTGATGGATAGATTAGAGGTGCTTTCAACAACTGCAAGTAAAACAGAAGCAGGTTGGTCATTAACTGGGAAAAAGTCAATTGTATCAAATTGTCGTTACACAGATATTTTGTTAATCTTAGCTAAGGTTCAGGAAGTTGATGGAAAAGATGGATATGGATTTTTCATTGTTGATACAACTCGGCCGGGAATTACTTTTGGAGATGATATTGTAAAACCCGGTTTACAGGGCTTACCTGTGAATTCAGTAACTTTTGACCAAGTCATATTGCCAGAAGATAGCTTGTTAGGATTAATGTTAAACGGGGAAACTCAGTTAAATGATATTATCAAAAAATTACAGTTAGGATTAAGTGCAATCTCAATCGGTATTTCTGAGGGAGCTTTCGAAAAAGGTTTGGCTTTTGTAAAGGTTAAAAGAGGATTTGGGAAGCGATTAATTGATGCGACAGTTTACCAACATCAATTTGCGGATTTGTATACTAAATTATGTGCGGCTGAAGCTTATTTTGCTTCTTACAAGGACAGGGTGAAGGAAGATTTTCTTTTTGTATCGCAGATAAAACTTTATACGACAAAAGTAGCAATTGAGATTTCTGAGGAACTTATTAGATTAATAGGACCTCTTCAAACCTTGGATGACATTCCCATAGACCGTTATCTAAAGGATGCAAAAACGATTGAAATCTATGGAAAATCTGGGGATTCGATTCGTAAAAGAATAGCAGCCCAATGGATAAAGGAGTAAAGTATGGAAGAACTCACCTTACAGGAATATCAATTTCATGATATGAAACTGACATGGCTACGTGGAGCTGATAAATTGACGGATGCAGGGACTCTTTTTGGTCCTGTTCCGAAAGTTGTGTGGTCTCGTTACTACCCAACAAATGAAGATAATATGATGGCGGAATTGACGGATCCTATTTTGATTCAGTATAAGGGTAAAAATTACTTGATAGATGCAAGTTTTGATACAGCAAAATTATCCGATAAACAAAGGCGCAACTTAGGAATCTTGTCTGAAAGTCGAGTAGAAGAAAGTTTAGCCCTTTTAGGGCTATCGCCCGCATCCATTGATATTGTCCTGATGACACATATGCACCACGACCATTCTGGCGGTTTGACGTATGTGAATGAGCAAGGAGAGCTGGTTTCCAAGTATCCTAATGCCAAGATTATAGTGAATGATGTTGAATGGTATGAAATGAGAAATCCTAATAATCGAACGCGGGGGAACTTATCTGAGAGAAAATTGGGAACCAATCCAGGAACAAGTGACTCTCTATTCAGAATTTATTAATGTCATTCCTGAGATTCAAATGATTCGTACTAGTGGTCACAGTAATGGTCATAGTATTGTTTTATTGAAGCAAGGTGAAGATACGATGATTCATATGGGAGATTTGATGCTAACTCATGTTCATAGAAATCCGCTTTGGGTTCCAGCGGTTGATGATTATCCTATGAAATCTATTTTAGCAAAGGATAAATGGCTTCGCCAGGCTTTTGAGAATCATTACAAGTTTTTCTTTTATCATGATCAATTTTTTGCAGTAGCAGAGTTTGATAAGGAAGGGAAGGAATTTGTAGATTATGTTTTACGTTCTCGCCCACCACACATTCCTTTTACAGACCAACAGGATCGTAAGCCAGACTTTTTATGATAGCAGAATATGAGGAGACAAATGTAACATTTTATTGTTGACAGGGATATTGATGCGTCAAGCATTCAGTTGCCAACAAGAATCAACAGAAAATAAAAGGAGGACTCATATGTCAATTACAAAACTTTTACAGATTCAGTATCCAATTTTTCAAGGAGCTATGGCTCAAATCTCACACTATCAACTAGCAGCAGCTGTTTCTGAGGCTGGAGGACTGGGAATTATCGCTTCAGGTGGTATGACTGGAGAGCAGTTGAGAGAAGAAATTCGTGAATTGAGAAAGTTGACAGATAAGCCTTTTGGTGTCAACATCATGTTGATGATGAAAAACATCAAGGATATTGTAACTGTTATCATCGAAGAAAAGGTTCCAGTAGTCACTACAGGTGCAGGAACACCTAAGCATATCATGCCTTACTTGAAAGAAGCGGGAATCAAGGTTATTCCAGTTATTGCCAGTGTCAAGCATGCTCAAAAAATGCAAGAATTGGGAGTTGATGCTGTAATCGCTGAAGGTTCAGAGGCTGGTGGCTATATTGGAGAGACCAATACAATGGCTCTTATCCCACAAATTGTGGATGCGGTAACAATTCCAGTCATTGCTGCTGGAGGTGTGGCGGATGGTCGTGGACTGGCTGCTGCGATTGCTCTAGGTGCACAAGGAGTCCAAATGGGAACAGTTTTTCTTGCTTCAGAAGAATGTCCAATTTCTCCAGCATATAAAGAAGCTGTTTTGGCAGCAAATGATACAGCGACTGCGGTTACAGGTCGCATCGCGGGAGCTCCAGTTCGTTGTATTCGTAATGAAATGACCGATCACTACATTGAATTAGAGCAGAAAGGTACAAATCGAGAAGAACTGGAAGAAATTACGATTGGTTCTCTATCTAAGGCTGTTTATGATGGTGATACTGTTCATGGTTCAATGATGAGTGGACAAATTGCAGGTTTGGTGAAAGACATCAAACCATGCAAGGCTATTTTAGAATCAATTGTGAAACAGGCGCAAGAGCGTCTACAAGAAATTCGACTAGAATTAGGTGAATAATTTAGTCTAGGCGGAAGATTCTGTAATACTGAGGAAAAAGGAGAGTGAGGCATTCGCTCTCCTTTTTATATAGGGTTTCTTTAAGAGAATTTTGCTATAATAAAAGCTGTACTTCTTCTTTCAAAGTCGCTTTTTAAGGGTATTTGTGATATAATAATGCGCAAGAGGTTTAGAATGAAAAAAATTAAATTAACTCCGGTTGCAGTGATTCTACTTGGAATTATAACCTTCGGAATTTTGATAATGATGATTCTTTTTTCAAAAAATAATATAGTAACAATCGGTATCTTATTTTTATTTGTAATTTTTTATTTGATTTTATTCATCTGGAATAGAAAAAAGTATGAAAACAGAGAATTTGAACAAATTCAATATGTTAATCACCAGGCAGAAAATAGCTTGAATACTTTACTGAATCAGATGCCGGTTGGTGTCTTGAAACTAGATTTATCTAGTGGGGAGGTAGAGTGGTTTAATCCGTATGCAGAGCTAATTTTAACAACTGAAGAGGGAGAGATTGATGTAGCCTTAATTCATAAAATTATAAAGGCATCTGTGGGGAATCCTGGTTCTTATGCTACCTTGGGTGAGACCCGTTATTCGGTTCATATGGATAAGGGATCTGGAGTTCTTTACTTCTTTGATGTGTCTGGAGAATACGAAGCGACTGTTGAGTTAGTTACAAGTCGGCCTGTCATTGGTATAGTTTCAGTGGATAACTATGATGATTTAGAAGACGAAACATCAGAGTCTGATATCAGTAATATCAATAGTTTTGTAGCAAATTTTGTTTCAGAATTTGCTGGAAAACATGCTATGTTCTCCCGTCGAGTGAGTATGGATCGCTTTTATCTATTTACTGATTACACGGTTCTTAAGGAATTGATAAATGATAAGTTTTCAGTTATCGACGCTTTCAGAGATGAGTCAAAACAGAGACAGTTGCCTTTGACCTTAAGTATGGGATTTTCTTATGGTGATGGTAATCATGATGAAATAGGGAAAGTTGCTTTACTCAACTTGAACTTGGCTGAAGTCCGTGGTGGGGACCAGGTGGTTGTCAAGGAGAACGACGAAACGAAAAATCCATTATATTTTGGTGGTGGGTCTGATGCTTCAATCAAGCGTACACGAACTCGTACGCGTGCTATGATGACCGCTATTTCAGATAAGATTCGGAGTGTAGATCAGGTTTTTGTAGTTGGTCACAAAAATCTAGATATGGATGCCTTGGGCTCTGCTGTAGGTATGCAGTTTTTTGCCAGCAATGTGACTGAAAATAGCTACGCTATTTATGATGAAGAACAAATGTCGCCGGATATTGAACGAGCTGTTTCATTCTTAGAAAAAGAAGGAGTTACGAAGTTGTTGTCTGTTAAGGATGCAGTGGGGATGGTGACCAATCGTTCTTTGTTGATTCTTGTAGACCATTCAAAGATAGCTTTAACTCTATCAAAAGATTTTTATGATTTATTTACCCAAACCATTGTTATTGATCACCACAGACGGGATCAGGATTTTCCAGATAATGCAGTTATCACTTATATTGAAAGTGGTGCAAGTAGTGCCAGTGAGTTGGTAACGGAATTGATTCAGTTCCAAAATTATAGGAAAAAACGTCTGACTCGTATGCAAGCAAGTGTCTTGATGGCTGGTATGATGTTGGATACTAAAAATTTCACATCGCGAGTAACCAGTCGAACATTTGATGTTGCTAGCTATCTCAGAACTCGAGGAAGTGATAGTATCACTATCCAGGAAATCGCTGCGACAGATTTTGAAGAATATCGTGAGGTCAATGAACTTATTTTACAAGGGCGTAAATTCGGTTCTGATGTATTGATAGCAGAGGCTAAGGACTCGAAATGCTATGACACAGTTGTTATTAGTAAGGCAGCAGATGCCATGTTAGCCATGTCAGGTATTGAAGCGAGTTTTGTTCTTGCGAAGAACACACAAGGATTTATCTCTATCTCAGCTCGAAGTCGTAGTAAACTGAATGTACAGCGGATTATGGAAGAGCTGGGAGGTGGTGGCTACTTCAATTTGGCAGCAGCTCAAATTAAAGATTTAACCTTGTCAGAAGCAGGTAAAAGACTGACAGAAATTGTATTAAATGAAATAAAGGAAAAGGAGAAAGAAGAATGAAAGTAATCTTTTTAGCAGATGTTAAAGGAAAAGGTAAAAAAGGCGAAATTAAGGAAGTACCAACAGGGTATGCACAAAACTTTCTTATCAAAAAGAATCTAGCCAAAGAAGCAACTGCTCAAGCTGTAGGTGAACTTCGTGGTAAGCAAAAATCAGAAGAGAAAGCTCACGCTGAGATGATTGCAGAAGCAAAAGCAATTAAAGCCCAACTAGAAGCAGAGGAAACTATTGTAGAATTTGTTGAAAAGGTTGGTCCAGATGGCCGTACTTTTGGTTCTATTACCAATAAGAAGATTGCAGAAGAACTACAAAAGCAATTTGGAATTAAGATTGATAAACGTCATATTCAAGTACAAGCTCCGATTCGAGCAGTTGGTTTGATTGATGTACCAGTGAAAATCTATCAAGATATCACAAGTGTGATCAATCTTCGTGTGAAAGAAGGGTAAATTTACACTTTCTTGACAGGATTGTAAAAGGAAGGGAAGTCTGATGGCAGAAGTAGAAGAGTTACGAGTACAACCTCAAGATATCTTAGCTGAGCAATCCGTTTTAGGGGCTATCTTTATTGACGAGAGTAAGCTTGTTTTTGTGCGAGAATATATTGAGTCTCGGGATTTTTTTAAGTATGCCCATCGTTTGATTTTCCAAGCTATGGTCGATTTATCCGATCGTGGTGATGCTATAGATGCAACAACGGTTCGTACCATTCTTGATAATCAAGGTGATTTACAGAATATTGGTGGCCTGTCTTACTTGGTTGAGATTGTCAATTCTGTACCAACTTCTGCTAATGCGGAGTATTATGCTAAGATTGTTGCAGAGAAGGCCATGCTACGTCGATTAATCTCCAAGTTGACAGAGTCTGTCAATCAAGCTTACGAGGCTTCGCAACCAGCTGATGAAATCATTGCTCAGGCAGAAAAAGGCCTGATTGATGTCAGCGAAAATGCTAATCGAAGTGGATTTAAGAACATTCGAGATGTGTTGAATATCAACTTTGGAAATCTGGAAGTTCGCTCGCAACAAACGACCGATATTACAGGTATTGCGACAGGCTATCGTGACTTGGATCATATGACGACTGGACTTCATGAGGAGGAGTTGATTATCCTAGCAGCCCGTCCGGCGGTTGGTAAGACAGCCTTTGCCTTGAATATTGCTCAGAATATTGGGACTAAGTTGGACAAAACGGTTGCTATTTTTTCACTCGAAATGGGTGCGGAAAGTCTAGTGGATCGTATGTTGGCGGCAGAAGGGTTGGTAGAGTCTCATTCTATCCGTACGGGTCAATTGACCGATGAGGAATGGCAAAAGTATACCATTGCTCAAGGGAATCTAGCTAACGCCAGTATCTATATCGATGATACGCCAGGGATTCGGATTACAGAGATTCGTTCTCGTTCACGTAAATTAGCTCAAGAAACTGGAAATCTTGGTTTGATTTTGATAGACTATCTGCAGCTTATCACAGGAACTGGTCGGGAAAATCGTCAACAAGAGGTTTCAGAAATTTCACGTCAATTGAAAATTTTAGCTAAGGAACTGAAGGTTCCAGTAATTGCTCTAAGTCAGCTTTCTCGTGGTGTAGAACAACGTCAGGATAAGAGACCGGTCTTGTCTGATATTCGTGAATCTGGGTCTATTGAGCAGGACGCTGATATCGTAGCTTTTCTTTATCGTGACGATTACTATGAGCGTGGTGGTGAAGAAGAGGAAGTCATACCGAATAATAAGGTAGAAGTTATTATCGAGAAAAACCGTAGTGGAGCTCGTGGAACGGTGGAATTAATTTTCCAAAAAGAATACAATAAATTTTCAAGTATCTCAAAGAGGGAGGCATAAGATGTCAGATGCATTTACAGATGTAGCCAAGATGAAAAAAATCAAAGAAGAAATCAAGGCACATGAGGGACAAGTCGTAGAAATGACTTTGGAGAATGGTCGTAAGCGCCAAAAAAATAGATTGGGTAAGCTAATTGAGGTTTATCCATCCCTATTTATCGTTGAATTTGGGAACGTTGAAGGAGATAAACAAGCTAATGTTTACGTTGAATCCTTTACTTACTCAGATATCCTTACAGAAAAGAATTTGATTCATTATCTTGACTAAAGTGAGAAATTTTCTCACTTTTTCTTTTTTCTCCGAATAGTTTAAGTGAAGGTAATCTTCGATTTATATTATTTTTCAAGGAGGAAGAATGAAAATTTCACCATTTAAAGTAGCAGAGACAAGATTTTCTTTAAGAAAATCAGCTAAAAAGGTTGTTCCCTTTTTAGTAGTAGGATTGATGTTAGCAGCGGGCAATAGTGTATATGCCTATTCCGGAGGAAATGGATCGATTGCGCGTGGGGATGATTATCCTGCTCATTATAAAAATGGGAGCCAGGAGATTGATAAGTGGCGCATGTATTCTCGTCAATGTACTTCTTTTGCAGCCTTTCGTTTGAGTAATGTCAATGGTTTTGAGATTCCTGCTGCTTATGGGAATGCGAATGAATGGGGCTATCGTGCTCGTCGTGAAGGTTATCGTGTCGATAATAGACCAGCGATTGGCTCCATTGCTTGGTCTACTGCAGGAACTTATGGTCATGTTGCTTGGGTGTCAAATGTAATAGGAGATGAGATTGAGATTGAAGAATACAACTATGGAATAAGGGAATCTTATAATAAGCGCGTCGTGAAGGCCAATAGCATGACTGGATTTATTCATTTTAAAGATTTAACTGGAGGCAGTGCGGAGAATAGTCAAACTTCAGTTTCCGCAGGAGGAACACATTATTTTAAGACTAAGGCTGCTATCAAAAATCAGCCTCTAGCTAGCGCAACTGCAATTGATTACTATTATCCTGGGGAGAATGTTCATTATGATCAAATTCTCGAAAAAGATGGGTACAAGTGGTTGAGTTATACGGCTTATAACGGAAGTCGTCGCTATATCCAGCTAGAGGGAGTAACCTCTTCACAGAATTATCAGAATCAATCAGGAAATAGCTCTAACTATGGATCCAATAACAGTTCAACTGTCGGTTGGAAGAAAATAAATGGTAGTTGGTATCATTTTAAATCAAATGGGTCTAAATCAACAGGTTGGCTGAAAGACGGATCTAGCTGGTATTATTTGAAATCATCTGGTGAAATGCAGACAGGATGGTTAAAGGAAGATGGTCTGTGGTATTATCTAGATAGTTCAGGGGCAATGAAAACAGGCTGGTATCAAGTCTCTGGTAAGTGGTATTATTCTTACTCTTCAGGCGCCTTAGCTGTTAATACGACGGTGGATGGCTACAGAGTAAATAGTGATGGAGAGCGAGTATAGAAAATTGGAGTAGGAAATTTTTCCTACTTTTTCTGTAAGCAGTTTCCTTGACATTTTTTTTGTTTTGCGCTATCATATGTCCATATAATATATGGGAGTCTGTGTACAGTCTGAGAGGGAGTGTTAAACTTCGACCGCACCTGATCTGGGTAATGCCAGCGTAGGGAACGATACTTAGTCTAATCTTGACCTTTTCCATATATGGCAAAGGTTTTTCTTTTTATCAAAGGAAAACGAGAAGAGGAGGTTTTTATGAAAGCAAGCATTGCCTTGCAAGTTTTACCCTTATCACAGGGGATTGATCGGATTGCTGTTATCGATCAAGTTATTGCTTATCTGCAAGCTCAAGAAGTGACCATGGTGGTGACACCATTTGAAACGGTCTTGGAAGGGGAGTTTGATGAGCTCATGCGCATTCTCAAAGAAGCGCTAGAAGTGGCAGGGCAGGAGGCAGATAATGTCTTTGCCAATGTCAAAATAAATGTAGGAGAGATTTTAAGTATTGATGAGAAACTTGAAAAGTATACTGAGACGACACATTAGTCTATTGGGCTTTCTAGGGGTTTTATCAATCTGGCAGTTAGCAGGTTTTCTTAAACTTCTCCCCAAGTTTATCCTGCCGACCCCTCTTGAAATTCTCCAGGCCTTTGTTCGTGACAGAGAATTTCTCTGGCACCATAGCTGGGCCACCTTGAGAGTGGCTTTACTGGGGTTGGTTTTGGGAGTCTTGATTGCCTGTCTCATGGCTGTGCTTATGGATAGTTTGACTTGGCTCAATGACCTGATTTACCCTATGATGGTGGTTGTTCAGACCATTCCGACCATTGCCATAGCTCCTATTCTGGTCTTGTGGCTAGGTTATGGGATTTTGCCCAAGATTGTCTTGATTATCTTGACGACAACCTTCCCCATCATCGTTAGCATTTTGGACGGTTTTAGGCATTGTGACAAGGATATGCTGACCTTGTTTAGTCTGATGCGGGCCAAACCTTGGCAAATCCTTTGGCATTTTAAAATCCCAGTCAGCCTGCCTTACTTTTATGCAGGCCTGAGAGTCAGTGTCTCCTACGCCTTTATTACAACAGTGGTATCTGAGTGGTTGGGAGGCTTTGAAGGACTTGGTGTCTACATGATTCAGTCCAAGAAACTGTTTCAGTATGATACCATGTTTGCTATTATTATTCTGGTATCGATTATCAGCCTTTTGGGTATGAAGTTGGTCGATATGAGTGAAAAATATGTTATTAAATGGAAACGTTCGTAGAATTAGAATGTTTCTGAAAAAGAAAAGAGGAAATCAAAATGAAAAAAACATGGAAAGTGTTTTTAACGCTTGTGACAGCTCTTGTAGCTGTTGTGCTTGTGGCCTGTGGCCAAGGAACTGCTTCTAAGGACAACAAAGAAGCAGAACTCAAGAAGATTGACTTTATCCTAGACTGGACACCAAATACCAACCACACAGGACTTTATGTGGCTAAGGAAAAAGGCTACTTCAAAGAAGCTGGAGTGAATGTTGATTTGAAATTGCCACCAGAAGAAAGTTCTTCTGACTTGGTTATTAACGGTAAGGCACCATTTGCAGTCTATTTCCAAGACTATATGGCTAAAAAATTGGAAAAAGGAGCAGGAATTACTGCAGTTGCAGCTATTGTTGAACACAATACATCAGGAATTATCTCTCGTAAATCTGACAATGTAGCTAGTCCAAAGGACTTGGTTGGTAAGAAATACGGAACTTGGAATGACCCAACTGAACTTGCTATGTTGAAAACCTTGGTAGAATCACAAGGTGGGGACTTTGAGAAGGTAGAAAAAGTACCAAATAATGACTCAAACTCTATCACACCGATTGCCAATGGTGTCTTTGATACTGCTTGGATCTACTACGGTTGGGATGGTATCCTTGCAAAATCTCAAGGTGTAGATGCTAACTTCATGTATTTGAAAGACTATGTTAAGGAATTTGACTACTACTCACCAGTCATCATTGCTAACAACGACTATCTCAAAGACAACAAAGAAGAAGCACGTAAAGTCATCCAAGCTATCAAAAAAAGGTTACCAATACGCTATGGAACATCCAGAGGAAGCAGCAGATATCCTCATCAAGAATGCACCTGAACTCAAGGAAAAAAACGTGACTTTGTCATTGAATCTCAAAAAAATACTTGTCAAAAAGAATACGCAAGCGACAAGGAAAAAAATGGGGTCAATTTGATGCAGCTCGTTGGAATGCCTTCTACAAATGGGATAAAGAAAATGGTATCCTTAAAGAAGACTTGACAGACAAAGGCTTTACCAACGAATTTGTGAAATAATGACAGAAATTAGACTAGAACACGTCAGTTATGCTTATGGTCAGGAGAAAATTTTAGAGGATATCAACCTGCAGGTAACTTCAGGTGAAGTGGTTTCCATCCTAGGCCCAAGTGGTGTTGGAAAGACCACCCTCTTTAATCTAATCGCTGGGATTTTAGAAGTCCAGTCAGGGAGAATCGTTCTTGATGGGGAGGAAAATCCCAAGGGGCGCGTGAGTTATATGTTGCAAAAGGATCTCCTCTTGGAGCACAAGACGGTGCTTGGTAATATCATTCTGCCCCTCTTGATTCAAAAGGTGGATAAGGCAGAAGCCGTTGCTCGCGCGGATGAAATTCTTGCGACCTTCCAGTTGACAGCTGTACGGGACAAGTATCCTCATGAACTTAGTGGTGGGATGCGCCAGCGTGTAGCCTTGCTTCGAACCTACCTTTTCGGGCACAAGCTCTTTCTCTTGGATGAGGCCTTTAGCGCTTTGGATGAGATGACCAAGATGGAACTCCACGCTTGGTATCTGGAGATTCACAAGCAGTTGCAACTGACAACATTGATTATTACTCACAGTATCGAGGAGGCCCTCAATCTCAGCGACCGCATCTATATCTTGAAAAATCGCCCTGGGCAGATTGTTTCAGAAATTAAACTAGATTGGTCTGAAGATGAGGACAAGGAAGTTCAAAAGATTGCCTACAAACGTCAAATCTTGGCAGAATTAGGCTTAGATAAGTAGAAAAATAGGGAGTTGGTGAAGATTATTCTTTACCAGCGCCCTTTTTCTTTTAAAAATGAGAAAATTTCGGTATAATAGTCAAAGATAGTCAAGGTTTAAAGAGAGAGGTGGATTTGTAATGAGATTTAAAAATACATCGGATCATATTGAGGCCTACATCAAGGCGATTTTAGATCAATCTGGAATTGTAGAATTGCAACGGAGTCAGTTGGCAGATACTTTTCAGGTTGTTCCTAGTCAGATTAACTATGTGATCAAGACACGCTTTACGGAAAGTAGAGGCTACTTGGTTGAAAGTAAGCGTGGTGGCGGAGGCTATATTCGTATAGGACGGATTGAGTTTTCTAGTCATCATGAAATGCTCAAGGAGCTGCTTTACTCAATTGGTGAGCGGGTCAGTCAAGAAATTTATGAGGATATTCTACAGCTTTTGGTTGAGCAGGAATTAATGACCAAGCAGGAGATGAATTTGCTGGTAGCAGTAGCTTTGGATCGCGTTCTAGGAGAAGAAGCTCCAGCTGTTCGTGCTAATATGCTACGACAGGTCATACAAGAGGTAGATAGAAAAGGGAAGTAAGATGAACTATTCAAAAGCATTGAATGAATGTATCGAAAGTGCCTACATGGTTGCTGGCCATTTTGGAGCTCGTTATCTAGAGTCTTGGCACTTGTTGATTGCCATGTCCAATCACAGTTATAGTGTGGCAGGGGCGACTTTAAATGATTATCCATATGAGATGGATCGTTTAGAAGAGGTGGCTTTAGAACTGACTGAAACGGACTACAGCCAGGATGAAACCTTTACGGAATTGCCGTTCTCCCATCGTTTGCAGGTTCTTTTTGACGAAGCAGAGTATGTAGCGTCAGTGGTCCATACTAAGGTGCTAGGGACTGAGCACGTCCTTTATGCGATTTTGCATGATGGAAATGCCTTGGCGACTCGTATCTTGGAGAGGGCTGGTTTTTCTTATGAAGACAAGAAAGATCAGGTTAAGATTGCTGCACTACGTCGAAATCTAGAAGAACGTGCAGGCTGGACTCGTGAAGACCTCAAGGCTTTACGCCAACGTCATCGTACAGTAGCTGACAAGCAAAATTCTATGGCTAATATGATGGGCATGCCCCAGACTCAGAGTGGTGGTCTTGAGGATTACACGCATGATTTGACAGAGCAAGCTCGTTCAGGCAAGTTAGAACCAGTCATCGGTCGGGACAAGGAAATCTCGCGTATGATTCAAATCTTGAGCCGTAAGACCAAGAACAATCCTGTCTTGGTTGGGGATGCTGGTGTCGGGAAAACAGCTCTGGCGCTTGGTTTAGCTCAGCGTATTGCTAGTGGGGATGTGCCTGCGGAAATGGCTAAGATGCGCGTGTTAGAGCTTGATTTGATGAATGTCGTGGCAGGGACACGCTTTCGTGGTGACTTTGAAGAGCGCATGAATAATATCATTAAGGATATTGAAGAAGATGGCCAAGTCATCCTCTTTATCGATGAACTCCACACTATCATGGGTTCTGGGAGTGGAATTGACTCAACTCTGGATGCGGCCAATATCTTGAAACCAGCCTTGGCGCGTGGAACTTTGAGAACGGTTGGTGCGACCACTCAGGAAGAATACCAAAAACATATCGAAAAAGATGCGGCACTTTCTCGTCGTTTCGCCAAAGTGACGATTGAAGAGCCAAGTGTGGCAGACAGCATGACCATTTTGCAAGGTTTGAAGGCGACTTATGAGAAACATCATCGTGTGCAAATCACAGATGAAGCGGTTGAAACAGCCGTCAAGATGGCTCATCGTTACTTGACCAGTCGTCACTTGCCAGACTCTGCTATCGATCTCTTGGATGAGGCAGCAGCAACAGTGCAAAATAAGGCAAAGCATGTAAAAGCAGACGATTCAGGTTTGAGTCCAGCTGACAAGGCCTTGATGGATGGTAAGTGGAAACAGGCAGCTCAGCTAATCGCAAGAGAAGAGGAAGTACCTGTTTATAAAGACTTGGTGACAGAGTCTGATATTTTGACCACCTTGAGTCGCTTGTCAGGTATTCCAGTCCAAAAACTGACTCAGACTGATGCTAAGAAATACTTAAACTTGGAAGCTGAACTGCACAAACGTGTCATCGGTCAAGATCAAGCAGTTTCAAGCATTAGCCGTGCCATTCGCCGCAATCAGTCAGGGATTCGCAGTCACAAGCGTCCGATTGGTTCCTTTATGTTCCTAGGACCTACAGGTGTCGGTAAGACCGAATTGGCCAAGGCTCTGGCAGAAGTTCTTTTTGACGACGAATCAGCCCTTATCCGCTTTGATATGAGTGAGTATATGGAGAAATTTGCAGCCAGCCGTCTCAATGGAGCTCCTCCGGGTTATGTGGGTTATGAAGAAGGTGGGGAGTTGACTGAGAAGGTTCGCAACAAACCCTATTCCGTTCTCCTCTTTGACGAGGTAGAGAAGGCCCATCCAGATATCTTTAATGTTCTCTTGCAGGTCTTGGATGACGGTGTCTTGACCGATAGCAAGGGACGCAAGGTTGACTTTTCAAATACCATTATCATCATGACGTCAAACCTTGGTGCGACAGCCCTTCGAGATGACAAGACTGTCGGATTTGGGGCTAAGGACATTCGTTTTGACCAAGAAAATATGGAAAAACGCATGTTTGAAGAGTTGAAAAAGGCTTATAGACCTGAGTTTATCAACCGTATTGATGAAAAGGTAGTCTTCCATAGCCTGTCTAGTGACCATATGCAGGAAGTGGTGAAGATTATGGTCAAACCTTTAGTGGCAAGTTTGGCTGAAAAAGGCATTGACTTGAAATTACAAGCTTCCTCACTGAAATTGTTGGCAAATCAAGGATATGACCCAGAGATGGGAGCTCGTCCACTTCGCAGAACCCTACAAACAGAAGTGGAAGACAAGTTGGCAGAACTTCTTCTTAAGGGAGATTTGGTGGCAGGCAGCACACTTAAGATTGGTGTTAAGCAGGCCAGTTAAAATTTGATATTGCATAAAAATGGAGAATCAGGAGCAATCTTGATTCTCTTTTTTGCTACTTTTTATAAAAAATGATAAAAAACCATTGACAAAACAAAAATATAGTTTATAATAAAAACATAGATAATGAAAATATCAAAAAATATAAAAAGGCAATAGGTTTATGAAAAAGAAAACAGCAGTGGTATTTGGATCCTTTGCTCCGCTTCATCAAGGTCATATCGATCTGATCCAGCGTGCGAAGCGACAGTGTGATCAGGTCTGGGTTGTCGTTTCAGGCTATGAGGGAGACAGAGGGGAGCAGGTAGGCTTAACGCTTCAAAAAAGATTTCGCTATATCCGAGAGGCCTTTGGTGATGACGAGTTGACATCTGTCTGCAAGTTAGATGAAACCAATCTTCCTCGTTACCCTATGGGCTGGCAGGAGTGGTTGGATCAGATGTTTGCAGAGATCTCCTATGATGAAACCCAGCAAGAACTGATCTTTTTTGTGGGAGAACGTAATTACCAGCAAGAATTATCTAATCGTGGTTTTGAGACTGTTTTGCAAGAAAGAAAATTTGGTATCTCAGCGACTATGATTCGAGAAAATCCAAGTAGATATTGGAAATATATCGCCCAACCCTTCCGACGTCAGTTTACAAAGAAAGTGTTAATTATGGGAAGTGCTAGCAATGGGAAGACCACTCTGGCCAAGGATTTGGCTAGGTATTACGATGCACCAGTTAGTTTGGAATACGCACGTGAGTACCAGATCAAAAACAATGTCCGCGACGATGAATTGACTCCAAAGGATTACTATTATCTCCTGTTGGGGCAGTATGACCAGACCTCTAAGTTAATTGACAGTAATGCCAATAGGGGACTGGTGATTGCTGACACTAACTCCTTAGTAACCAAGGGGTACTATGATTATTACATGGCGATTGAGGACCAAGGGGACTTATCAGGAGAAACATTTGACAATCTCTTTGCCTCGATCTTGGCTAAGGAAAAATGGGACTTGATTCTCTTTGTGCAGCCTGTCGGCTCCTATGTCAATGACGGATTTAGAGATATGACTATGGCAGAAGAGCATATTCGTCATAGTTTTTCCCATCATTTGGACCAGATGAGAGAGCGATATTTAACCACTATTCCACTAGTTTATCTAGCTGAGGATTACCTAGGCAATTATGAAGCAGCCAAGGCGGCTATTGATGCCATTTACCAAGCAGATTAGGAGAAAATTATGAAAAAACTAACTGAAAAAATCATACAATTTATCGAAAACTTTAAAAATGTCCATGCGGAAGCCCGCAAGATCGGTTTTGCAGGAATCATGAACCTGCTCTGGAAAGATCTCTTTGTCGGCCGTAGCCTCTTCCAGTGGTTGTATCTCATCGTCCTGTCAAGTGTTCCCTTGATCTTGGAATTCACGCAAAATACAGAGAGTCATGACTGGATGAGCTTGTTTGCATCTTGGACTGGGATTGTCTGTGTTATCTTGGTAGCAGAAGGGCGTGCAAGCAATTATCTCTTTGGTGCCATCAACTCTGCTATCTATTTGGTTTTGGCTATGAATGCGACTTTTTATGGTGAAGTTTTGACGACTGTTTACTTCTTTATCATGCAGCCGATTGGTCTCTATGCTTGGCTGTCCAACCGTATAAATGATCAAGGAAAAGCAGAAGAATCCCACTTTGAAGCTAAGAAATTATCAGTTTTTGACTGGCTCAAGTACTTGGCTTTGACTGCTATCATTTGGATTGGTATGGGCTTGGCTTACCAAAGTATCCACAGTGCTCGCCCTTTCCGTGATAGTGTTACCGATGCGACCAATGGTGTTGGACAGCTCTTGATGACACGTCTCTACCGTGAGCAATGGATTTTCTGGATTGCAACTAATCTCTTTAGTATATACCTTTGGTGGGGTGAAAATATCCATATTCAAGGGATGTACTGGGTCTACACACTCAATAGTTTAGTAGGTTGGTACCAATGGACCAAGGCAGTTCGTAAGGAGGCTTAACATGACTGACACGATGATTCCAGCTGGGATGACAGAAAAAGAATATTTTGAAATTCATGCCAGTCAGGAGGAGTTTTTGGATTGGTACTACAAGCAGGAACTTCCTCAATACGAAAAACCAAGTGTGACGGTGGATATGGTAGCCTACTGCTTTGTCGAAGGAAAGATCAAGCTCTTATTAATTCGCCGCAAGGCTCACCCTTATCAAAATTGTTTGGCTCTGGTTGGAGGATTTATGGACAAGGGCGAAGATGCTGCGCATGCCTGTCAGCGTGAGGTGAGAGAAGAAGTCAATCTAAATCTTCCTTTGGAAAAAATCGAGCAATTGATGACCGTATCGACTCCCGGCCGTGACCCAAGGGGATGGACAGTGACCATTGCCCACTTGGTTTATCTGCCTAGTTGTGCATTAGACCTCGTTCAGGCAGGAGACGATGCCAAGGATGTCGTTTTCGTAGATGTCGATTTTCAGACAGGGAAATGCTACCTAGAGGGAGTAGAGTTGGGGGAGCGAGCCTTCGCTTTTGACCATTATGATATTATCCAAGAATCCATCAAACGAATCCAAGGCCGTCTCGAATGGAATCCGACCTTCCTTTATCTACTGGAGGAGGAGTTCACTGTCTACGAAGGAACTGAACTGGTCAATCTTATCAACCCCGGTCGTCCAATCGTCAGTAATAACTTTCTCGTAAAATACGGAGAATATGTAGAAGAAGTTGGACTCAAACGAGTGCCTAAAAAGAAACCAAGAAAAACCTATCGATTGAAATAAAAAACGAGGTCGGGAAAAGTTCCCGATCTCTTTATTTGCCTTTATTAGTTTGATTTGCTGTTGCGACTGTTTTTAGGGATGGCTATCTTTCTTAGAATTGCTCAACAGGTGAGTAAAAAAGTCTTTGTATCGATACTTGAGATAGTTCTCATGTAAAAATAACAAAGCGATATAAACAATCAAAAAGATTGTAGTCAGATAAAACACATCAAATGCAGTCCGCGCATAGTAAGTTGCTGATTGATAAGAGACAATAGCTGTCACAATCAACCAAGGAAGATACTTGTAATATTTGCTTAACATAAGCCTACACCTCCTATATTCTATTTCAATGTTATTATATTCCTTTGCACTTAAAGTTGCAAGCGATTACACAAAAAATAAATTCAAATTTTTAATAGGAAAATCTCCTGTTTTTCTGTTTTATTACGAATAGAAGAGTAGGAGAAGTAAATGTATCTAAAGTATTTAAGATTTTTAAAATAGTTTAGATAAATTGTTGACATATTTAAATTTAAATGTTACAATCATATTACAAAAAGATTTCTTTATATTTCTAAAATATTACAAAGGAGTAGAAAAATGAAAAAGAAAACCTATATCAAATTGATGGCAGCAACTGTATTGGCTTCTACCCTATTATTAGGAGCTTGTGGAAATAAAAAGGAAACAACTCAAGCAAGCAGTTCTGCTAAGACAAGTCAATCATCAAGTTCTAAAGTAGCTTCTTCTAGCAAAGAAAGCAAGACTCAGAAGTCCTCAAGTTCAGCTTCATCTGAAAAGGCCAAGGCATCTACCGACCAGTCTTCAGTAAGTGCAACACCATCACAAGCGGCACCTGCACCAGAGCAAAGACAAGGTCAAGAAGTGTCTAATCAACAGGCGGCTAGTCAACGAACTCCTGCTCAGGCTCCTTCAACTCAACAGGCTCCTCAAGCCCAATCTAACCAATCAAGCTATGATCCTACAACTGACCGCAAACTTCAAGACAAACAAGCAGAGCAAAATAAACGCTACAAGGGTGTTTTAACCATGGTAGACGGTGATTTCTCAGCTGCAGCGGGCAATTGGAAGGGAGCAAATGGCGAAACTATCACAGTTTCCTCAAGTGGTCAATTTACAGTAGAATCTTCTGATGGAAAGAAAGAAAATTACTCTATCAAAGGCTATTCTTATACTCTTGATGATGGCAAGTATAATGCCAAAATTGGTGGGGGAAAAATCATCCAAATTACAACAGGAGCGGATGGTAAGGTTTCCAGCGTTGCTTTGAATCAATAATAATCCTCAGTATTTAAATTTTTACAATCAAAAACCCGTAACCTTTAAGAGAGTTACGGGTTTTAAACTATTAAGCCTTATCCAATTGCAAGAGTGCCTCAATCTCTGCCAGAGTGCTAGCTTGTGAAATAGCTCCACGGAGCTGGCTGCGCCAGATGTTCCACGGAGGTAGTGAGGAGCGAGTCCACGAAATTCACGAACTGCTACGTTTTCTCCTTTGAGGTTAATCAAGCGTTTCAAATGTTCGTAGGCGATTTTCATCTTGTCCTCAAAGGTCAAATCAGGTAGGATTTCTCCTGTTTCAAAGTAGTGGTTGATTTGGTTGAAGAGGTAAGGATTTCCCATGGCAGCGCGGCCAATCATGACTGCATCAGCACCGACTTCTTCAATGCGTTGTTTAGCTTCTTGGACTGTACGGATGTCACCGTTTGCGATGAATGGGATCTTGGTCAGAGCTTGGGCAACCTTGTGAAGGGTCTCGAGGTCTGCGTGGCCTGTGTACATTTGTTCACGGGTACGGCCATGCATGGCAAGGGCAGAAACACCTGCAGCTTCAGCAGCGAGGGCATTTTCTACTGCCAGAGATGGGTCAGCCCAGCCGGTACGCATTTTGACAGTAAGTGGGATATCAAGGACAGACTGGACCTTGTTGATGATAGAGTAAATCTTGTCTGGATCCTTGAGCCACATAGCACCAGCTTCGTTCTTCACGATTTTATTAACTGGGCAGCCCATGTTGATATCCACGATATCGGTTTTGGTGTTTTCTTGGATGAATTCTGCTGCGCGTGCTAGGCTGTCTTCATCACTACCAAAAAGTTGGATAGAAACAGGGTTTTCGCCTTCATCGATATGAAGCATGTGCAGGGTTTTTTCGTTGTTGTATTGGATTCCCTTGTCAGAGACCATCTCCATTACAACGAGTCCAGCTCCGAGCTCTTTTGCGATGGTACGAAAGGCTGAGTTAGTCACACCAGCCATAGGTGCTAAAACGGTACGATTGGGAATCTCAACATTGCCAATCATAAAGGGTGTATTAAGATTTGTCACGAATGAGTTCCTCCAGGTCGTTTTCATCAAAGTTGTAAGTAGTTTGGCAGAATTGACAAGTGATTTCTGCCCCGTGGTCTTCCTCTTTCATTTCCTGTAAGTCTGAGCTTGGAAGACTAGCAAGAGCGTTCATAAAGCGTTCATGGCTACAGTCACATTGGAAACGGATTTCTTCTTCAGAAAGACGCTTGTAGGCCTCGTCACCGTAGATAGCCTTGAGGAGGGCTTCGATATGGTCTTCACTTTCCAGAAGGGTTGAGATAGCTGGCATTTCTTGGATGCGTTTTTCAAAGCGAGCAATCTCTTCTTCCTTGGCTCCCGGCAAGACTTGAACTAGGAAACCACCTGCAACCTTAACCTTGTCTTCTTCGTCCAAAAGGACATTGAGACCGACTGCAGAAGGCGTTTGTTGGCTTTCAGTCAGGTAAAAGGCAAGGTCTTCACCGATTTCCCCAGAGATGAGGGGAGTCATAGAGTTGTAAGGATTTCCAGTACCGTAGTCTGTGATAACGAGGAATTGACCATTTCCAACAAAAGGTCCGACTAGGACTTCACCAGTTGCAGTCTTTTTGATATCAACACCTGGATTTTGAACATAGCCTTTGACGTTCCCCTTTGGTATCAGCGACGGTGATAATGGCACCCTAGAGAGCTAGATCCCAGCACCTTAACTGTTAGTTTGGTATTTCCTTTTTCATTGGCTGCGAGAATCTGGCTAGCGATAAGAGTTCGACCAAGCGCTACAGTTGAGCTAGCTTGGGTTTGGTGTTTTTCTTGAGCAGTGCGGACGGTTTCTGTGCTATCAAGGACAAAAGCACGAAAGGCTCCGCTTTCTGATATAGTTTTAATAATTTTATCCATAGCTACTATTTTAGCATAAAAATGCCCAAAGGGGGAGCCGTGTGTTTGCTGATTTTCAGGATAATGGACCAGGAAATCAGCATGAAAATAAAAAGAGAAACAGATTATTTCAGCATTTGTAAGATTTATGCTATGCTTAAGGTAGAAAATGAAAGGGGTAACAAATGTATTTAGGAGATTTGATGGAAAAGGCTGAATCTGGCCAATTTTCAATCCTTTCCTTTCTATTACAAGAGTCTCAGACGACTGTCAAGGCTGTAATGGAAGAAACAGGATTTTTCAAAAAGCAACCCTAACCAAATATGTCACCCTGCTCAATGACAAGGCTATGGATAGTGGCTTTAGAGCTAAACATATCCTTAGAAGATGAAAATCTGCGTCTGTCAATCGGTGCAGCTACCAAGGGGAGAGATATCCGGAGCTTGTTTTTGGAAAATGCTATTAAATACCAGATTGTGGTCTATCTTCTCTATCATCAACAGTTTTTAGCCCATCAGCTGGCTCAAGAATTGATGATTAGTGAGGCAACGCTTGGTCGCCACTTTAGCTAGTTTAAATCAGATTTTGTCAGAATTTGATTTATCCATCCAAAATGGACGTTGGCGAGGTCCAGAGCATCAGATTCGCTATTTCTATTTCTGTCCTTTTCCGCAAGGTCTGGTCCAGTCAGGAGTGGGAAGGTCATATGCAGAAACCAGAGAGAAAACAGGAGATTGCCAGTTTAGAAGAAATCTGCGGTGCAAGTTTGTCTTCAGGGCAGAAATTGGATTTGGTTCTCTGGGCTCATATCAGTCAACAACGTCTTCGGGTCAATGCCTGTCAGTTTCAAGTCATAGAAGAGAAAATGCGAGGGTATTTTGACAATATTTTCTACCTTCGTTTGCTGAGAAAGGCTCCGTCCTTTTTGCTGGGCAACACCTTCCTCTAGGAACTGAGGATGGTGAGATGATGATATTTCTTCTCTTTCCTCTTGTCTCATCGCATTCTTCCTCTTCATACTATGGAGTATATCCTTGGTTTTGGAGGGCAGTTGGCAGATTTGCTGACGCAATTGATTCAAGAAATGAAGAAGGAGGAGTTGCTGGGTGATTATACAGAGGACCATGTTACCTATGAACTCAGTCAGCTTTGTGCTCAAGTCTATCTCTATAAGGGCTATATTTTACAGGATCGCTATAAGTACCAGTTAGAGAATCGTCATCCTTATTTGCTGATGGAACATGATTTTAGGGGAACAGCAGAGGAGATTTTTCATGCTTTACCCGCTTTTCAGCAGGGGACGGATTTGGATAAGAAAATTTTCTGGGAATGGCTCCAGTTAATCGAATATATGGCTGAAAACGGTGGCCAGCATATGCGGATTGGTCTGGATTTGACATCTGGTTTTCTTGTCTTTTCAAGGATGGCAGCCATTTTGAAACGGTATTTGGAATACAATCGTTTTATCACCATTGAAGCCTATGACCGAACTCGGCATTATGATTTGCTGGTTACAAATAACCCCATTCATAAGAAGGAACAGACCCCAGTTTATTATTTAAAAAACGACTTAGATATGGAAGATTTGGCAGGGATTCGTCAGTTATTATTCACTTAAAAGGCTTGGTTGTTCCAGGTCTTTTTTGTGAAATTTACACAATCTCCTCACATTTTTTTAAAAATTAAAAAAAGTTGATAAACAAGAAAGCGCTTTATTTTGTATACTAGTTACTGTAAAGAGGAGACATCCTCAAGATCTTTATGAGGAGGACATCACATGTCACAAGAAAAATACATCATGGCCATTGACCAGGGAACTACAAGTTCTCGTGCCATTATTTTCAACAAAAAAAGGGGGAAAAGGTTAGCTCTAGTCAAAAAGAGTTTACTCAGATTTTCCCTCAGGCAGGTTGGGTTGAGCACAATGCCAATGAAATTTGGAACTCTGTTCAGTCAGTTATTGCGGGTGCTTTCATCGAAAGTGGTGTGAAACCAAGTCAAATTGAAGCAATCGGGATTACTAACCAACGTGAAACAACGGTCGTTTGGGATAAGAAAACAGGGCTTCCTATCTACAATGCTATCGTTTGGCAGTCTCGCCAGACAGCACCTTTGGCTGAGCAACTAAAAAGCCAAGGTTATGTGGAAAAATTCCATGAAAAGACTGGTTTGATCATCGATGCTTACTTCTCTGCTACCAAGGTTCGTTGGATTTTGGACCATGTAGAGGGCGCTCAAGAGAGAGCAGAAAAAGGGGAATTGCTCTTTGGTACCATTGATACTTGGTTAGTATGGAAATTGACTGACGGTGCGGCTCACGTAACGGATTATTCAAATGCAGCCCGTACTATGCTTTATAACATAAAAGAACTTAAATGGGACGATGAGATTTTGGAAATTCTCAACATTCCTAAAGCTATGCTCCCAGAAGTTCGTTCTAACTCTGAAATTTACGGTAAGACAGCTACATTCCACTTCTATGGTGGAGAAGTTCCAATCTCAGGTATGGCAGGGGACCAACAGGCAGCCCTTTTTGGACAGTTGGCCTTTGAACCTGGTATGGTTAAAAATACTTATGGAACAGGTTCTTTCATCATCATGAATACTGGTGAAGAAATGCAGTTGTCTGAAAACAACCTCTTGACAACAATTGGTTACGGTATCAATGGTAAGGTTTACTATGCTTTAGAAGGTTCTATCTTCATCGCAGGAAGTGCCATTCAATGGCTTCGTGACGGTCTTCGTATGGTAGAAAACTCACCAGAATCTGAAAAATATGCTCGTGATTCTCACAACGATGATGAAGTTTATGTCGTTCCAGCCTTTACAGGATTAGGTGCACCATACTGGAACCAAAATGCTCGCGGTTCAGTCTTTGGTTTGACTCGTGGAACAAGTAAGGAAGACTTTATCAAGGCAACTCTTCAATCAATTGCTTATCAAGTACGTGATATCATTGATACAATGCAGGTAGATGCTCAAACAGCTATTCAAGTATTGAAAGTGGATGGTGGTGCAGCCATGAACAACTTCCTCATGCAGTTCCAAGCTGATATTTTGGGAATCGACATCGCACGCGCCAAAAACTTGGAAACTACAGCTTTAGGTGCAGCCTTCCTAGCTGGTTTGGCAGTTGGTTACTGGAAAGACTTAGATGAGTTGAAACTCTTGAACGAGACAGGAGAACTCTTTGAGCCATCTATGAACGAATCTCGCAAGGAACAACTCTACAAGGGCTGGAAGAAGGCTGTGAAAGCAACGCAAGTCTTTTGCGGAAATAGACGACTAATACTGGAAGAATAAAGCGACTTAGTTAGAAAGTGTGTAAATATGGAATTTTCAAAGAAAACACGTGAATTATCAATTAAAAAAATGCAGGAACGCACCTTTGGACCTCTTGATTATCGGTGGGGGAATTACAGGGGCTGGTGTAGCCTTGCAGGCAGCAGCTAGTGGTCTTGAGACTGGTTTGATTGAAATGCAGGACTTTGCAGAAGGAACATCCAGCCGTTCAACAAAATTAGTTCACGGAGGTCTTCGTTACCTCAAACAATTTGACGTAGAAGTTGTATCAGATACGGTTTCTGAACGTGCAGTGGTTCAACAAATCGCACCTCACATTCCAAAACCAGACCCAATGCTCTTACCAGTTTACGATGAAGATGGAGCGACCTTTAGCCTCTTCCGTCTTAAAGTAGCTATGGATCTTTACGACCTCTTGGCAGGTGTCAACAATACACCAGCCGCCAACAAGGTCTTGAGCAAGGAAGAAGTCTTGGAACGCCAGCCAAACTTGAAGAAAGAAGGTTTGGTAGGAGGTGGAGTTTACCTTGACTTCCGTAACAACGATGCGCGTCTCGTGATTGAAAACATCAAACGTGCCAACCAAGACGGTGCCCTCATTGCCAACCACGTCAAGGCAGAAGGCTTCCTCTTTGACGAAAGTGGCAAGATTACAGGTGTTGTAGCTCGTGATTTGTTGACAGACCAAGTCTTTGAAATCAAGGCCCGTCTGGTTATCAATACAACAGGTCCTTGGAGCGACAAAGGTACGTAATTTGTCTAATAAGGGAACACAATTCTCACAAATGCGCCCAACTAAGGGAGTTCACTTGGTAGTGGATTCAAGCAAGATCAAGGTTTCACAGCCAGTTTACTTTGATACAGGTTTGGGTGATGGCCGTATGGTTTTTGTTCTCCCACGTGAAAACAAGACTTACTTCGGTACAACAGATACAGACTACACAGGTGATTTGGAACATCCAAAAGTGACTCAGGAAGATGTAGATTACCTACTTGGTATTGTCAAACAACCGCTTCCCAGAAGCGAACATTACTGTTGCTGACATTGAAAGTAGCTGGGCAGGTCTTCGTCCATTGATCGCAGGCAATAGCGCTTCTGACTACAATGGAGGAAATAACGGTACAATTAGTGATGAAAGCTTTAACAACTTGATTGCGACTGTTGAGTCTTACCTCTCTAAAGAAAAAACTCGTGAAGATGTAGAAGTTGCTGTCAGCAAGCTTGAAAGCAGTACTTCTGAGAAACATTTGGATCCATCTGCAGTTTCACGTGGTTCTAGCTTTGGACCGTGATGACAATGGTCTCTTGACCCTTGCTGGTGGTAAAATCACAGACTACCGTAAGATGGCTGAAGGAGCTATGGAGCGCGTGGTTGACATCCTCAAAGCAGAATTTGACCGTAGCTTTAAACTGATCAACTCTAAGACTTACCCTGTTTCAGGTGGAGAATTGAACCCAGCAAATGTGGACTCAGAAATCGAAGCCTTTGCGCAACTTGGAGTGTCACGTGGTTTGGATAGCAAGGAAGCTCACTATCTAGCAAATCTTTACGGTTCAAATGCACCGAAAGTCTTTGCTCTTGCTCATAGTTTGGAACAAGCACCAGGACTTAGCTTGGCAGATACCTTGTCCCTTCACTATGCAATGCGCAATGAGTTGGCTCTTAGCCCAGTTGACTTCCTTCTTCGTCGTACCAACCATATGCTCTTTATGCGTGATAGTTTGGACAGCATCGTTGAGCCAGTTTTGGATGAAATGGGACGATTCTATGATTGGTCAGAAGAAGAAAAAGCAGCCTACCGTGCTGATGTCGAAGCAGCCCTCGCTAACAACGATTTAGCAGAATTAAAAAATTAAGAAAAAATAAAAGAGGTGGAGGGCAGGACTCCTAGTCTACCCTCTCCTCCTTTTTAATGGAGACAGAAAGATGATGAATGAATTATTTGGAGAATTTTTAGGGACTTTAATCCTTATTCTTCTAGGAAATGGTGTTGTAGCAGGTGTGGTTCTTCCTAAAACCAAGAGCAACAATGCAGGTTGGATTGTGATTACTATGGGTTGGGGGATTGCAGTTGCGGTTGCAGTATTTGTATCTGGCAAGCTCAGTCCAGCTCATTTAAACCCAGCTGTGACGATTGGTGTGGCCTTGAAAGGTGGTTTGCCTTGGGCTTCCGTTTTCCCTTACATCCTAGCCCAGTTCGCAGGGGCTATGCTCGGTCAGATTTTGGTTTGGTTGCAATTCAAACCTCACTATGAGGCAGAAGAAAATGCAGGAAATATCCTGGCAACCTTCAGTACTGGACCAGCCATCAAAGATACTGTATCAAACTTGATCAGCGAAATCCTTGGCACCTTTGTATTGGTATTGACAATCTTTGCTTTGGGACTTTATGACCTTCAAGCAGGAATCGGAACCTTTGCAGTGGGAACTTTGATTGTCGGTATCGGTCTATCACTAGGTGGGACAACAGGTTATGCCTTGAACCCTGCGCGTGACCTTGGACCTCGTATCATGCACAGCATCCTTCCAATTTCAAACAAGGGAGACGGAGACTGGTCTTATGCTTGGATTCCTGTTGTGGGACCTGTTATCGGTGCAGCCTTGGCCGTGCTTGTATTCTCACTTTTCTAATCTAGAAAACAATTATGTTGATAGAGCTTGAGATGAAAATCTCAGGCTTTTTTTGAAAATATACATAGAAAAACCGCATAATTTTAAAATTAGCTTAAATATAATGAAAATCTACGGCAAACAATTGAAAAATTACCCTATAAAGTGGTACAAATGGTAGAAAAAAATACGATAGTAAGAATTTCATCTTATTTAACAAAAATTACAGAAATGAATGGTTTTTCTTGATGAAACAGAGAAAAGAATTGTACCTTTTTCTTGGTCGGACAGCCTTGTATTTTCTTATCTTTCTAGGGCTGCTTTACTTTTTTAGCTATCTTGGTCAGGGTCAAGGAAGCTTTATCTATAATGAATTTTAACTTGAAGGAGAATTCCTATTGTGTCAAATAAACCAATAGTAGATATGATTGAAACCATTGAGCATTTTGCTCAGACCCAGCCTAGCTATCCTGTTTACAATGTTTTGGGGCAGGAACATACTTATGGAGATTTGAAGGCTGATTCGGATAGTTTGGCTGCAGCCATTGATCAACTGGATTTGCCAGAGAAGTCTCCTGTGGTTGTTTTTGGTGGCCAAGAATATGAAATGTTGGCAACCTTTGTAGCGCTGACTAAGTCAGGTCATGCCTACATTCCAATTGATAGCCATTCGGCCTTGGAGCGAGTTTCAGCTATTTTAGAAGTAGCAGAGCCAAGCTTGATTATTGCCGTTTCAGACTTCCCATTGGAGCAGGTTTCTACACCGATGTTGAATCTAGCTCAGGTTCAAGAAGCCTTTGCTCAAGGGACTAGCTATGAGATCACCCATCCAGTCAAGGGCGATGATAATTACTACATTATCTTTACTTCTGGTACAACTGGTAAGCCAAAGGGAGTGCAGATTGCCCATGATAACCTCCTCAGCTTTACCAATTGGATGATTACGGACAAGGAATTTGCGACGCCAAGTCGTCCGCAAATGCTGGCTCAGCCACCTTATTCTTTTGACTTGTCTGTCATGTACTGGGCACCGACCTTGGCACTTGGTGGTACGCTCTTCGCTCTTCCTTCAGCCATCACTCAGGACTTTAAGCAACTCTTTGCGACCATCTTTTCATTGCCAATCGCTATCTGGACATCAACGCCTTCTTTTGCGGATATGGCCATGTTGTCAGAAGACTTCAACAGTGAGAAAATGCCTGACATCACGCATTTCTACTTTGATGGCGAAGAATTGACGGTTAAAACGGCTCAAAAACTGCGCGAACGTTTCCCACATGCCCGTATTATCAATGCCTACGGCCCAACAGAAGCGACAGTAGCCCTGTCAGCTGTTGCTGTGACAGACGAGATGTTAGTGACTCTTAAACGCCTACCAATCGGCTATACCAAGGCTGATTCTCCAACCTTTATCATTGACGAGGACGGCAATAAATTGCCAAATGGCGAACAGGGAGAAATCATTGTGTCAGGACCAGCTGTTTCAAAAGGTTATATGAACAATCCTGAAAAAACAGCAGAAGCCTTCTTTGAATTTGAAGGTCTACCAGCCTATCACACAGGCGATGTGGGATCTATGACAGATGAAGGTTTGCTTCTCTACGGAGGACGCATGGACTTCCAGATTAAGTTCAACGGTTACCGCATTGAGTTAGAAGATGTCTCTCAAAACCTCAATAAGTCTCGCTTTATCGAGTCTGCTGTAGCTGTGCCACGTTATAATAAAGACCACAAGGTGCAAAATCTTCTAGCTTATGTCATCTTAAAAGACGGTGTTCGTGAGCAGTTTGAGCGAGATATTGATATTACCAAGTCTATCAAGGAAGATCTGACAGACATCATGATGTCCTACATGATGCCGTCTAAATTCATTTATCGAGACAGTTTACCACTGACTCCAAATGGAAAAATTGACATCAAAGGATTGATTAACGAGGTGAATAAGAGATGATGGAGTTCTTTCAACAGCTTCCTCATTTAGAGCCATATGGGAATCCTCAGTATTTTGTCTATGTGATTGCTGCAACCTTGCCCATCTTTATCGGTCTCTTTTTCAAGAAACGCTTTGCCTGGTATGAAGTACTGGTTAGTCTCTTCTTTATCGTCACCATGTTGGTAGGTGGGAAGACTAATCAATTGGCTGCCTTGGGTATTTACCTTTGCTGGGAAATATTGCTCCTGCTTTTCTACAAGCATTATCGAAAAAGTAAGGATGGCAAGTGGGTCTTCTACCTAGTTAGTTTTTCTGTCCCTCCTTCCGATTATCTTTGTCAAGGTGCAGCCAGCTATCAATGGAACGCAGTCTTTGCTTGGATTTTTGGGAATTTCTTACCTGACCTTTCGTTCGGTTGGGATTATCATCGAGCTGAGAGATGGAGTGATTAAGGATTTTACCCTCTGGGAATTCCTCCGTTTTCTTCTCTTCATGCCGACTTTTTCAAGTGGTCCAATCGATCGCTTTAAGCGATTTAATGAAAATTATCAGACCATTCCTGAGCGGGATGAGTTGATGGATATGCTGGATGAATCTGTTCGCTATATCATGTGGGGATTTTTGTATAAGTTTATCCTAGCTCATGTTTTAGGAGAAACTTTACTACCTCCTCTGAAGAATCTAGCCCTGCAGTCAGGTGGCTTCTTTAACCTCTATGCCTTGGCAGTTATGTATACCTTTGGTCTGGAGCTCTTCTTTGACTTTGCAGGTTACTCTATGTTTGCCTTGGCCATCTCAAACTTAATGGGAATCCGTAGCCCTATCAACTTTAACAAGCCCTTTTTATCAAGGGATTTAAAGGAATTTTGGAATCGTTGGCATATGAGTCTGTCTTTCTGGTTCCGTGACTTTGTCTTTATGCGAATGGTCATGGTATTGACCAGAAAGAAGGTCTTTAAAAATCGCAATGTAACCTCAAGTGTGGCCTACATTGTAAATATGCTGATTATGGGATTTTGGCATGGAGTGACCTGGTACTATATCGCCTATGGCCTCTTTCATGGACTGGGTTTGGTCATCAATGACGCTTGGATTCGCAAGAAAAAAACGCTCAATAAGGAGCGGAAAAAAGCAGGGAAGCCTGCTCTACCTGAGAATCGCTGGATTCAGTTGCTTGGCATGGTTGTCACCTTCCATGTCGTCATGCTGTCATTCTTAATCTTTTCTGGATTTTTGAATGATTTATGGTTTAAAAAATAAAAGGAAATAAAATATGGATATCAAATCAGAAGTTATCGAAATTATTGATGAGTTGTTTATGGAAGATGTTTCTGACATGATGGATGAAGATCTTTTTGATGCAGGTGTCTTGGATAGTATGGGAACGGTTGAATTGATTGTAGAGATTGAAAACCGTTTTGACATTCGTGTCCCTGTAACAGAGTTTGGTCGTGATGACTGGAATACAGCTAATAAAATTATAGCTGGTATTGTGGAGCTACAAAATGCTTAAACGCTTATGGATGATCTTCGGACCAGTCTTGATAGCTGGTTTGTTGGTTTTTCTGCTTATCTTTTTCTATCCTGCTGAGATGCGCCATGATCTGGGAGCTGAAAAGCGTTCGGCGGTGGCTACTACTATCGATAGTTTTAAGGAGCGAAGTCAAAAGGTCAGAGCACTATCTGATCCAAATATGCGTTTTGTTCCCTTCTTTGGCTCTAGTGAATGGCTTCGTTTTGACGGTGCTCATCCTGCGGTATTAGCTGAGAAATACAATCGCTCCTACCGTCCTTATCTTTTAGGACAGAGGGGAGCTGCATCGCTTAACCAGTATTTTGGAATGCAACAGATGTTGCCACAACTGGAGAATAAACAAGTTGTGTATGTTATCTCACCTCAGTGGTTCAGTAAAAATGGCTATGAGCCAGCAGCTTTTCAGCAGTATTTTAATGGAGACCAGTTGACCAGTTTTCTGGAACATCAATCTGGAGATCAGGCTAGTCAATATGCAGCGACTCGCTTACTGCAGCAGTTTCCCAACGTAGCTATGAAGGATATGGTTCAGAAGTTGGCAAGTAAAGAAGAATTGTCGTCTGCAGACAATGAAATGATTGAATTATTGGCTCGGTTTAATGAACGCCAAGCTTCCTTTTTTGGTCAGTTTTCAGTTAGAGGCTATGTCAATTATGATAAGCATGTAGTTAAGTATTTAAAGACCTTGCCAGACCAGTTTTCTTATCAAGCCATAGAAGATGTTGTTAAAGCAGATGCAGAAAAAGAATACTTCTAATAATGATCTTGGAATGGAAAATTATTTCTATAATACGCAGATCAAGAAGGATTTGAAGAAATTAAAGGATTCTCAGAAAAACTTTACCTATCTCAAGTCGCCAGAATATAATGACTTGCAGTTGGTGTTTAACCCAGTTTTCTAAATCTAAGGTAAACCCGATTTTTATCATTCCACCTGTTAATAAAAAATGGATGGACTATGCTGGTTTACGAGAGGATATGTACCAAGAAACGGTGCAGAAGATTCGCTACCAGTTAGAAAGTCAAGGTTTTACCAATATAGCAGATTTTTCTAAGGATGGTGGGGAGCCTTTCTTTATGAAGGATACCATTCACCTTGGTTGGTTGGGTTGGTTGGCATTTGATAAGGCAGTTGATCCTTTCCTATCCAATCCCACCCCAGCTCCGACTTACCATCTGAATGAGCGCTTTTTTCAGAAAAGACTGGGCGACTTATGATGGAGATGTCAAGGAATTTCAATAGATAATAATATAGAAGAGTTCAAGAATGAAACTAGTTTTCACGTTTTTTCTTGACTCTTTTTTTGGTTGTGATATAATTAACCAGTAAATAAAATTTCAAAGAATAGTATTTTTCTCTTTTAAAAAAGAGAAGTCTAAAAGGAAAGGAGTCAGATATGAGACAGCTAGCGAAGGATATCGATGCCTTTTTGAATGAGGTGATTTTGCAGGCAGAAAATCAGCATGAAATCCTAATAGGGCATTGTACTAGCGAGGTGGCCCTGACCAATACTCAGGAGCATATCCTCATGCTCTTGTCAGAGGAATCTTTAACAAATTCAGAATTGGCGCGTCGCCTCAATGTCAGTCAGGCAGCAGTTACCAAGGCCATTAAGTCTTTGGTCAAGGAAGGGATGTTGGAAACATCTAAAGATCCTAAGGATGCACGTGTGATTTTTTATCAGTTGACTGATTTGGCTCGTCCAATCGCTGAGGAGCACCATCATCACCATGAGCATACACTTTTAACCTATGAAGAAGTGGCGACTCAGTTTACTCCAAATGAACAAAAAGTGATTCAGCGGTTTTTGACTGCTTTAGTAGGAGAAATCAAATAATGAGATATATTACGGTAGAGGATTTATCCTTCTATTATGATAAGGAGCCCGTTCTTGAACATATCAATTATAGTGTTGATAGTGGGGAATTTGTTACCTTGACAGGGGAGAATGGGGCAGCTAAGACGACACTGATCAAGGCCAGTCTTGGAATCCTTCAGCCACGCATTGGAAAGGTGACTATTTCAAAGACAAATACGCAGGGTAAGAAATTGAGAATAGCCTATCTTCCCCAGCAGATTGCCAGTTTTAATGCTGGTTTTCCAAGTACGGTTTATGAATTTGTCAAGTCGGGTCGCTATCCGCGAAAGGGTTGGTTCCGTCGTTTGAATGCTCATGATGAGGAGCATATCAAGGCTAGTCTGGACTCAGTTGGCATGTGGGAACACCGAGACAAACGCTTGGGGTCTCTATCTGGAGGACAAAAGCAGCGAGCGGTGATTGCGCGTATGTTTGCTTCTGACCCAGATGTGTTTATCCTAGATGAGCCGACAACGGGGATGGATGCAGGAAGTAAAAACGAATTTTACGAACTCATGCACCACAGCGCCCATCATCATGGCAAGGCTGTTTTGATGATTACCCATGACCCTGAAGAAGTTAAGGACTATGCGGACCGCAATATCCATCTAGTTCGTAACCAAGACTCGCCATGGCGTTGTTTCAACGTTCATGAGAATGATCAGGAGGTAGGCCATGCTTAGTTTATTATCTTATGACTTATGCAACGTGCTTTTCTGGCCGTTATTGCCATGAGTCTTTTCTCGCCGGTATTGGGAACCTTCCTTATCTTGCGTCGTCAGAGTTTGATGAGTGATACCCTCAGCCACGTCTCGCTTTCGGGTGTAGCCTTTGGTCTGGTACTAGGGATTTCTCCGACTATTTCAACTATTGCTATTGTCTTGATTGCGGCGGTCTTTCTGGAGTATCTCCGTACGGTTTACAAGAGCTTTATGGAAATCGGGACAGCAATCCTCATGTCAACGGGTCTGGCTGTTTCTCTGATTGTCATGAGCAAGGGTAAAAGCTCTAGTTCTATGAGTTTGGACCAGTATCTTTTTGGTTCAATCGTGACTATCAGTGAAGAGCAGGTTATTTCCCTCTTTGTCATTGCGGCGGTTGTTTTGATTTTGACCTTCCTCTTCCTTCGTCCAATGTATATCTTAACCTTTGATGAGGATACGGCCTTTGTGGATGGTCTGCCAGTTCGCATCATGTCCATTCTTTTTAACATGGTGACAGGGGTGGCCATTGCCCTTATGATTCCTGCTGCAGGAGCTCTTCTGGTATCGACCATCATGGTCTTACCAGCTAGTATTGCCCTTCGTCTGGGGAAAAACTTTAAATCGGTTATGCTGCTAGCCAGTGCTATTGGATTTTTGGGAATGGTAGCAGGACTTTACATTTCCTACTATGCAGAAACACCTGCAAGTGCAAGTATTACCATTATTTTTGTAACTGTCTTTTTACTCATTAGTTTAGTAAGACGTTTTATCAAATAGGAGACTAACGTGAAAAAAATTAGCTTATTGCTAGCCAGTCTATGTGCCTTGTTTTTAGTGGCTTGTTCCAATCAAAAGCAGGCAGATGGCAAACTAAATATTGTGACAACCTTTTACCCTGTCTATGAATTTACCAAGCAAGTCGCAGGAGATACTGCTAATGTAGAACTCCTAATCGGTGCTGGTACAGAACCCCATGAATATGAACCGTCTGCCAAGGCAGTTGCCAAAATCCAAGACGCAGATACCTTCGTTTATGAAAATGAAAACATGGAAACATGGGTTCCTAAATTACTAGATACCTTTGGATAAGAAAAAGGTCAAAACCATCAAGGCGACAGGCGATATGTTGCTCTTGCCAGGTGGTGAGGAAGAAGAGGGAGACCATGACCATGGAGAAGAAGGCCATCACCATGAGTACGATCCCCATGTTTGGTTATCACCAGTTCGTGCCATTAAACTAGTAGAGCACATCCGTGACAGCTTATCAGCAGATTATCCGGATAAAAAAGAGACCTTTGAGAAGAATGCTGCTGCCTATATCGAAAAATTGCAAGCCTTGGATAAGGCTTATGCAGAAGGCTTGTCTCAAGCCAAACAAAAGAGCTTTGTAACGCAACACGCAGCCTTTAACTATCTTGCCTTGGACTATGGACTCAAACAAGTCGCTATCTCAGGCCTTTCTCCAGATGCAGAGCCATCAGCAGCTCGCTTGGCAGAATTGACAGAGTACGTCAAGAAAAATAAAATCGCCTATATCTACTTTGAGGAAAATGCTTCACAAGCCCTTGCTAATACACTTTCAAAAGAGGCAGGTGTCAAAACAGATGTCCTCAATCCTTTAGAAAGTCTGACAGAAGAGGATACCAAGGCTGGAGAAAATTACATCTCTATCATGGAGAAAAACCTCAAGGCTCTGAAACAAACAACAGACCAAGAAGGTCCAGCTATCGAACCTGAAAAGGCAGAGGATACCAAGACAGTTCAAAATGGTTACTTTGAGGATGCAGATGTCAAGGACCGTACCTTGAGTGACTATGCAGGTAACTGGCAATCAGTTTATCCTTTCCTTGAAGATGGAACGTTTGATCAAGTCTTTGACTACAAGGCTAAGTTGACTGGTAAGATGACTCAGGCTGAGTACAAGGCCTACTATACAAAAGGCTATCAGACAGATGTGACTAAGATTAATATCACTGATAACACTATGGAATTTGTTTAAGGTGGACAAAGTAAGAAATTCACCTACAAGTATGTTGGCAAGAAAATCTTAACTTACAAGAAAGGCAATCGTGGTGTGCGCTTCCTTTTTGAAGCGACAGATGCTGACGCTGGACAGTTCAAGTATGTTCAGTTTAGTGACCACAATATCGCCCCAGTTAAGGCAGAACATTTCCATATCTTCTTTGGAGGAACAAGCCAAGAAGCTCTCTTTGAAGAAATGGATAACTGGCCAACCTACTACCCAGATAACCTATCTGGCCAAGAAATCGCCCAAGAAATGTTGGCACATTGATGAGAAGAAAAGGATAGCTGTGTATGAAGCTATCCTTTTTAGTTACAAAATAGATGGTTAACATTTTATTTTTAAAAATAGCAGTAAAAACTGCACAACCTTCTTTAAATGTGCTATAATACAGGAAAAAATAATAATGGAGGTCACGATAATGTCAACATTTTTGATGATTTTTGTGGTGGTTTGTGTACTCCTATTGGTGATAGTCACACTGAGTACAGTTTATGTGGTTCGTCAGCAGTCGGTGGCGATTATTGAACGCTTTGGGAAATACCAAAAGGTTGCCAATAGCGGTATTCATATTCGTTTGCCTTTTGGGATTGACTCGATTGCAGCGCGGATTCAGTTGCGCTTGTTGCAAAGCGATATTGTGGTTGAGACCAAGACCAAGGACAATGTGTTCGTTATGATGAACGTAGCGACTCAGTACCGTGTCAACGAGCAGAGCGTGACAGATGCTTACTATAAACTCATGCGTCCAGAATCTCAGATTAAATCTTATATCGAAGACGCTCTTCGCTCTTCTGTTCCAAAATTAACCTTGGATGAATTGTTTGAGAAAAAAAGATGAGATTGCCCTCGAAGTTCAACACCAAGTGGCGGAAGAAATGACTACTTACGGCTATATTATCGTGAAAACTTTGATTACCAAGGTCGAACCTGATGCAGAAGTCAAGCAATCCATGAATGAAATCAATGCGGCGCAACGCAAGCGGGTCGCGAGCGCAAGAATTGGCGGAAGCCGATAAGATTAAAATCGTCACTGCAGCTGAAGCCGAAGCAGAAAAAAAGACCGCCTCCATGGTGTGGGGATTGCCCAACAACGTAAGGCGATTGTGGATGGATTGGCAGAGTCTATCACCGAACTCAAGGAAGCCAATGTTGGTATGACAGAAGAGCAAATCATGTCCATTCTTTTGACCAACCAGTATTTGGATACATTGAATACCTTTGCCTCTAAAGGAAATCAGACTATCTTTTTACCAAATACGCCAAATGGTGTGGATGATATTCGTACACAAATCTTGTCAGCTCTCCGCGCTGAGAAGAAATAATAGACTAAAGAGCCTGGAGTCAGGCTCTTTTTGCGTAGCTCTTGTAGCTTTGAGGATTAAAATCCTCCTCTACAAATTATAGAATCTTTTCTGAGTATTTAGGAAGTGATGGAGGAAATCTTGAAAGCGCTTTTGTTTTATGCTATAGTCAAGTAAAGCGAGTCGTTTAAAGAGGAATGTTTGTATGAGAAGAGAAGAAGTTTTACGGAATCACTGGTTTTTTAGTCAGGAGGTGGGGAAGGAAGATGCCTTGGCACCGGATTTTCAGAGGGAAAATTGGCAGGCTATTCAAGTGCCACATGACTGGAGTATTTACAATGATTTTGACCAGTATTCGCCAGCGCAAAATGAGGGTGGTCAGTTAAATGGGGGTCAGGCTTGGTACCGGACGCAGTTTTACTTGGAAGAAGATGCCAGTCTTGTATCGGTGCGTTTGCTCTTTGACGGGGTTTACATGAATGCCCAAGTCTATATCAACGGGCAAGTGCTGGGCTATTATCCCAATGGCTACACACCTTTTTCTTATGATATCACGCCTTATCTAAGAAATGATGGGACGGCCAACCAGCTTGCGGTTTTTGTGGAAAATCAGCAACCTAGCAGTCGTTGGTACTCTGGTAGCGGTATTTACCGAGAGGTAAAATTATTGATTACAGATTCGGTGCATCTGGATTTATATGGGATTAAGATAGAAAGTCCCAAGCTAAAGGAACAAAGAGATGGATGGGTGGAGACTCAGCTTACAAGTAAGGTTTCAAATGATGGACCTCAGTCCGTGTCGGTGTATTTGGAACAGAGTATCTGGTATGATGGACAACAGATGTCAGACTGGCAGGCGACAGACTCTCTAGTGATTGAGTCTGGGGACAAATATTCTTTCCAACAAGCCATATCAATTTTCCAACCTTTGCTTTGGGATATTGATCATCCTCACATTTACCAATTGAAGACTCGCCTTTACAAAAATGGCATTTTGGTTGATGAAGAAGAGGAGACTTTTGGTTACCGCTATATGGATTGGCAAGAGTATAAGGGTTTCTTTCTAAATGGTTGCTGGTTGAAGATTCATGGGGTTTGTTTGCACCATGACTACGGAGCGCTGGGAACTGTGGAAAACAGGTCAGCTGCTGAGAGACGCTTGCGCCAGATGAAGGAAATGGGCGTCAATGCGATTAGGATCACCCATAATCCAGCTAGTAGTATCTTGCTGGATGTAGCTGCCAAAATGGGCCTACTCATCCAAGAAGAAGCCTTTGATACCTGGTATGGGGGCAAGAAAGAATATGACTATGGTCGATTTTTTGAGAAAGAAGCGACTCATCCAGAAGCGAAAGCAGGTGATTTCTGGTCAGATTATGATTTGCGCACTATGATTGAGCGTGGTAAGAACAATCCAGCGATTTTTATGTGGTCCTTGGGAAATGAAGTCAGCGAAGCAAATGGCGATGCTCATTCATTGAAGGCGATTAAACGCTTGCTGGAAAGGGTTAAGGAGGTGGATGATAGTCGTTTTGTGACCATGGGAATGGATCAGTTCCGCTTTGGCGATGGTTCTGGAGGTCATGAAAAGATTGCTGATTTGCTGGATGTGGTGGGCTTAAATTACTCGGAAGATAATATTGACGCGATTCGCAAAAGACATCCAAAGTGGCGACTTTACGGATCTGAAACCTCATCGGCTACAAGGACGCGTGACAGCTATTTTCGCCCAGATAAGGAATGGGTTGGGGATAATCGCCGCGTGAGGAATTTTGAACAGTCAGACTATGGCAATGATCGGGTTCCTTGGGGGAAGACAGCGATGGCTTCTTGGATAGCAGATAGAAATCGGCTAGACTATGCGGGTCAGTTTATCTGGACAGGAGTGGACTATATCGGTGAGCCGACTCCTTGGCACAATCAAAATGACACGCCTGTAAAGAGTTCCTATTTTGGGATTGTGGATACGGCAGGGATTCCTAAAAATGACTATTATCTCTATCAAAGTCAGTGGTTGGAGCTAGATCAGCATCCCATGGTTCATATCTTACCTCATTGGAATTGGGAAATCCACAAGAGTTATCAACAAGTTGTGGATAAGTATGAGGATATCCCTGTTCGAGTGTATTCAAATGCTGGTTCTGTAGAGCTATTTCTAAATGGAAAATCTCAAGGTAGGAAGACCTTTCAGGAAAAATGGACCTCAGATGGTAGAAAATACCAAGAGGGAGCAAGTTCTGAACAACTTTATCTCGAATGGCGTTTGTCTTATCAACCAGGAGAATTACATGCTGTAGCATATGACTGTCAAGGTCAGCTTGTGGCAGAAGATAGGGTGGTGACTGCAGGTAAGCCTACTAAGATTGGGCTTCATGCCGAAAAAATACAACTGGAGCCAGATGGGCAAGACCTCCTCTATCTTTATTTTGATGTATTGGACCAAGCTGGAAATTGGGTGCCGAGTGCTTCCAATCAGCTTCATTTTAAAATTGAAGGCCCTGCTCGTATTGTAGGAGTGGATAATGGTAGGCAGGCCAGTCGTGAACGTTACCAAGCCCAGAAAAATGGTCTGTTTAAGCGGAAAGCCTTCCATGGCAGAGGTGTCCTCTTAGTTCAGAGCTTGGAGCAGGTAGGTCAAGTGAGAGTAAAGGCCAGTGCCAGAGGGCTAGAGCCAGCAAGTTTTGATATCTTAGTGGGAGAGGCTTTTGATTGCCAGCCAGTGAAAAATCAGCGCTTGTTTGAGATTCGAGTCGACAAGCAGGCAGGGCTACAAGAAGGGGATTCCCCAGCTATTGGACTTTATCCACAAACTGTGGATAACCCTGTGAACAAGGTGGGGAATAGTGAAGTGATTTGGGAGACGAGTGGTAGTGCACACGCCATTATCAAGCAGGGAGTGCTTCATTGCTTGTCTGCAGGCGACTTGGCTATCCGAGCCATGTATCAAGGCAAGACCTATCAAACTCATTTGCAGGTGACAGAAAATACCTCATTAGGGCAGGCAGTTTCTGTACGACCACTCCGCTTGTATACAAATAAGGGAACTTATCCACAGCTGCCATCTTCAGTTTTGGTGGACTATGAGTACGGTAGTGCAAAACGAGTCAAGGTTGTTTGGGAGGAAATCTCCGAAGAAGATATAGCAAGTTTTCATAAATTTACGGTATCTGGTCAGCTGGAAGGGCTGGATTTAAAGGCTTCTGCTCAGGTTTGTGTCCAAGGGATTTGCGCTATTGAGCCTGAAAGGGTCTGGACGCTTGTCAAGGAAGCCCCACACTTACCAGACCGAGTCAAGCTAGTCTTATCAGATGGTAGACGAGATACGGCCAAGGTGACTTGGGATGAACTCGATCCTCAAGTCTATGCTCAGGTAGGAGAATGTGTTCTCACAGGACAGGTAGCGGGCTGTGAGTTGCCGGCAACAGTCACCATTCATGTGACAGATGCCAGTGTAGATGGCGAAGTTATTTCCAATCAGTGGACAGGGTCCAACCTGCCTCTGGTCTTTGCTTCCCACTCAGAGCCAAATCACCCAGCCTCTTACCTCAATGACAAGGTCATTGCTCGGAAAAATCGACAGCCAATACTTGGATTACCAAGTCAGAGCAAGCCAGCGTAGGCATTCTTTTTGGAGATGCAGGGATTTTAAAACCACGATTTGTGGATAACGTGACCTTGTATTATGTTGAGAATCAAGAATACGTAGCGATGGAGCCTACTTTTATTGATTATTATGTAGGGAATGAGCCTACTTTACCTCGAACTCCCAACCATTTGGATAAGGATTCCCTGCTCAAGCAAGAGGAGAATTGGTGCCCTGTATCAGCTATCCGAAAAGTTTCAAGCGACAAGTCTGAAGAGCTTCGTTTTGAATTTGACAAGGTGGAAACCTATGCCCTTCGTCTTCGATTTGAAGGCTTGACTAGTCCCATAGCGTTAACAGAATTGCAAGTGCATGACAAAAAAGTAAAGAAAAATGTAGATAGGAAGTAGTATGGTAAGAGAAATAAAACCACATGGCCCCTTGCCTAGTCAGGCCCAGCTAGCTTATTTAGAGGATGAACTAGCAGCCTTTATCCATTTTGGGCCTAATACCTTTTATAATCAGGAATGGGGGACAGGTCAGGAAGATCCTGAACGCTTTAATCCGATAAGGTTAGATGCGCGTGAGTGGGTTCGTGTGCTCAAGGAAACGGGCTTTAGGAAGTTAATTTTGGTGGTCAAGCACCACGATGGCTTTGTCCTCTATCCGACAGCCTACACAGATTATTCGGTCAAGGCCAGTCCTTGGAGGAATGGAGAGGGAGACTTGCTCCTTGAAGTATCCCAAGCTGCCACAGAGTTTGATATGGATATGGGGGTCTACCTATCGCCTTGGGATGCTCACAGTCCTCTCTATCATGTGGAGCGAGAAGCGGACTATAATGCCTATTATCTGGCTCAGCTGAAGGAAATCTTATCAAATCCTGCCTATGGCAATGGAGGGAAATTTGCTGAGGTCTGGATGGATGGTGCCAGAGGAGAGGGCGCTCAAAAGGTCAATTATGAATTTGAAAAATGGTTTGAAACCATTCATGAACTGCAGGGCGATTGCTTAATTTTTTCAACAGAAGGTACTAGTATCCGCTGGATTGGCAATGAACGAGGGTATGCAGGTGACCCCCTATGGCAAAAGGTGAAACCAGACCAGCTAGGGACAGAAGCAGAGCTGGACTATCTTCAGCACGGAGATCCCTCGGGCACGATTTTTTCAATCGGAGAGGCAGATGTTTCCATCCGGCCAGGTTGGTTTTACCATGAAGAGCAGGATCCTAAGTCTCTTGAGGAGTTGGTCGAAATCTATTTTCACTCAGTGGGGAGAGGAACCCCGCTCTTGCTCAATATTCCGCCGAATCAAGATGGGCTATTTGATGCAAAGGATATTGAACGACTTTATGAATTTGCGGCCTATCGCAATGAGCTCTATAAAGAAAATTTGGCTCTGGGAGCTGAGGTATCTGGTCCAGCTCTTTCCGCAGACTTTGCTTGTCGCCATTTGACAGACGGCCTTGAGACTAGCTCTTGGGCAAGCGACGTAGGCTTGCCAATCCAGTTAGAACTCGACTTAGGATTTCCTAAAACTTTTGATGTAATTGAGTTAAGAGAAGATTTGAAGCTAGGGCAACGAATCGCTGCTTTTCATGTGCAAGTAGAGGTGGATGGCGTCTGGCAGGAATTTGGTACGGGCTTCACAGTTGGTCATAAGCGCCTCTTGCGAGGTCCACTAGTAGAGGCACAGAAGGTGCGCGTGATGATTACCGACTCACAGGATTTACCTGTACTGACCAAGATTTCCCTCTATAAAACTCCTAGCTTATCACAAAAAGTAGTTGTTCAGGGGCTAGCATTTGCAGAAAAAAGTCTAGCTGTAGCAAAGGGAGAAAATGTCCATTTTACAGTGAAACGCAGAGAATCTAGCAGTCCTTTAGAAGCTAAGATTTCGATTCAACCAGGGACAGGTGTCCATGGTGTCGCCTATCAGGACGAGATTCAAGTTATTGAGTTTCAAGTTGGCGAGACTGAAAAAAGATTGACGCTTCCAACCTTGTATTTTGCAGGAGATAAAACCTTGGATTTCTATCTGAACCTAACGGTGGGTGGTCAGCTTCTGGATCAACTTCAAGTACAAGTTTCATAAAATAAAAGAGCCTTTGCACGATACAAAGGTTCTTTTGTCTACTAGCTAGTGACTTGGTAACCAGCTGAGGGTGAAGGTTAGTTGTTCAGCTTTTAAGAGGTTTTGGTGTTGAATAGTTGATACGAGTGTTTTATCCAGTTGGCATTCATTTACAAAGTTAAAATGGCTGTGGTTTTGCTTAGCATGAATATCTAGCCATTTATCTTCTGTGGCAAGATAGACTCGGAGATGGTCAAAGAGAGGAATTCCGAGGTCATAGTTTGTTTTGCCTGGACAGGTCGGATAAAATCCGAGAGCCGACCAAATGTACCAGGCTGAGAGACTGCCATTGTCTTCATCGCCAGGATAGGCTTCCCAACTTGGGTGAAAGGCCTTCTGACGGAGAGTCTTGATGAGAAGGGCAGTGTAGTCAGGGTAGTTGCTGTAACGGAATAGATAAGGAATGTGGAAACTCGGCTGGTTGGAAATGGCTATTTGTCCAAAGGAGCAGTAGCCATCTCGCTCATTTCGTGAATCTCGTAACCATAACCTGTTGTCTCAAAGAGGGGGGCCTCCTGACAAGTCTTCAAAAGATAGTTGCTAAAGGCTTCTTTTCCACCCATAAGCTGGATCAAGCCTGGGATATCGTGGAGGACGCCTAAAGTTGCTTGGATGGCAGAGCATTCGGCATAGTCGCGTCCCCAACTATAAGGAGAGAAGTCAGGACGGAAGTTGCCTTGACTATCACGCGCTCGCATGTAACCTGTCTCAGCGTCAAATAGATGGCGGTAATTTTGTGATGCGGCCTTGTAGGTTTCAGCGATTTCTATTTTCCCTAGTTTTTCAGCACAGCTAGCGATACAAAAGTCACTATAGGCATAGTCTAGGGTGTGGCTGACGCTTTCGTGGTGGTCGGTAGAGAGGTATCCTAGTTCTTGGTATTTGGCTAGTCCGTGACGACCATTGATGCCGAGAGGGTCGGCCTTGCTGGCTGTTTCAAGCATGGCTTGGAGGAGTTCTTCTTCTAGGTCAGGGGCCATGTCCTTGCAGGCACTATCTGCGATAATACCGTCTAAAAGTGTACCTGGCATCATACCCCGTTCATCTGGAGCTAGCCATTTTGGAAGGAAACCAGTATCGCGGTAGCTATTGAGAAAACCTTCTAAAAAGCGGTGGTAGTGTTCCGGTATGATAAGGGCAAAGAGGGGGAAGGTGGTGCGGAAGGTATCCCAGAAGCCATTGTTGCTGAAGAGAACACCGGGCTTGACAGTGCCAGTAGCCAGATCTTTGTGGATGGCTGCCCTGATTCATCAACCTCATAAAAAGTCTGTGGGAAGAGGAAGAGTCTGTAAAGGCAGTGATCAAAGAAGGTTTGGTCAGCCTCTCCTGTCTCTATAATGTCAAAACGATCGAGGAGATTTTCCCAATCCGCTTGAGCAGTGGATTTACAGTTATCAAAATCTTTTTGAGGTAGATTAAGCAGTGCTTGAGAAGACGAGATGAAAGAAGTCGCTAGCTGAATCTCAGCATGGCTACTTGCTAAGTCAATTCGCCAGTCTCCCCCTTCTTGGCTGATAGCAAGGATATCCGTATTCATTTTCAGGGATGTGAACAGTATCAGTGGATTTTTGTTGGTTTCAGTTTTACCTTCTTGTCGTAGGTCAAGATTCCTCTTATCTACTTGTTCTACGGTCAGTTCATCTGCTGCGTGAAGATAGAGTGAGAGGGCTTTGCCTTGCTTTTGCCCCAAACGAATAGAAGCACCATAGCAAGTCGGTGTGAGCTGGCTTTCAATCTGATAGCGCAGGGAGAAAATTTTCAGATAATGAGGTTGGAAAGAGGCCTTATCCATATCATAGGAAGACTGACGATGGAAGAGGCTGTCTCCACCTAGCTGGCCTGTGACAGGTGTCAGAAGGAGCCAAGAGTAGTCGCCAATCCAAGGGCTGGGCTGGTGGGTTAATCGAATCCCTTGAAATATAGGCAGATGTGGGTCGAAAAACCAAGATCCCTCCTGGTCACTGGTCTGGGGTACAAAGTAATTCATCCCAAAAGGCACGCTTGTGTATGGCAGGGTATTTCCCCGAGAAAAGGCATGCTTGCTGGCAGTTCCAAAGCGGGTATCGATGGTTTCAAGTAGTGGTTTCATAGTCTTTCCTTTAGCTGTTTTTCTACATTATATCAGAAAAATATAACCTATAGAAAAGGAGTTTCAAAGATAACTATTTTGTAGAAAAATGACTATCATTTGTGTATGTATTTTCTGTCTCAAAAGCTATATACTGAAAATGAAACTTGTTTGAAAGAGGATACTGCACGATGATTTATTCAAAAGAAATTGTTAGAGAATGGCTAGATGAAGTAGCGGAGCGGGCTAAGGACCATCCAGAGTGGGTGGACGTTTTCGAGCGTTGCTACACAGACACTTTGGACAATACGGTTGAAATTCTAGAAGATGGTTCTACTTTTGTCTTGACCGGGGATATTCCTGCTATGTGGCTTCGAGATTCGACAGCCCAACTCAGACCCTACCTGCATGTGGCTAAAAGAGATGCCCTCCTGCGTCAGACTATTACAGGTTTGGTCAAACGTCAGATGACCTTGGTACTCAAGGATCCTTATGCCAATTCCTTCAACATTGAGGAAAACTGGAAGGGGCACCACGAGACCGACCACACAGAACTTAATGGCTGGATTTGGGAACGCAAGTATGAGGTGGACTCGCTTTGCTATCCTTTGCAGTTGGCTTATCTCCTCTGGAAAGAGACTGGCGAAACTAGTCAGTTTGATGAGACTTTTGTCGCAGCGACTAAGGGAATTCTCCATCTTTGGATGGTGGAACAAGACCACAAGAACTCTCCTTATCGTTTTGTCCGAGATACGGACCGTAAGGAAGACACCTTGGTAAATGATGGCTTTGGACCTGATTTTGCAGTGACAGGCATGACCTGGTCAGCTTTTCGTCCGAGTGATGACTGCTGTCAGTATAGTTACTTGATTCCGTCAAATATGTTTGCTGTAGTAGTCTTGGGTTATGTCCAAGAAATCTTTGCAGTATTAAACCTAGCTGATAGCCAGAGTATTATTGCAGATGCTAAGCGTCTCCAGTCTGAAATCCAAGAAGGAATCGAAAACTATGCTTATACCACCAACAGCAAGGGCGAAAAGATTTATGCCTTTGAAGTGGATGGTCTAGGAAATGCCAGCATCATGGATGATCCAAACGTTCCAAGTTTGTTGGCTGCGCCTTATCTGGGCTACTGCGATGTCAACGATGAAGTGTATCAAGCAACTCGTCGTACCATTCTGAGTCCTGAAAATCCATATTTCTACCAAGGAGAATACGCTAGCGGTCTCGGAAGTTCTCATACCTTCTATCGCTATATCTGGCCAATCGCTCTGTCTATCCAAGGTTTGACAACGACAGATAAGGCAGAGAAAAAATTCTTGCTGGATCAGCTGGTTGCTTGCGATGGTGGTACAGGTGTTATGCACGAAAGCTTCCACGTGGATGACCCAACTCTTTATTCTCGTGAATGGTTCTCTTGGGCCAACATGATGTTCTGTGAGTTGGTCTTGGATTACTTGGATATCCGTTAATACTCTTCGAAAATCTCTTCAAACCACGTCAGCTTTATCTGCAACCTCAAAGCTGTGCTTTGAGCAACCTGCGGCTAGCTTCCTAGTTTGCTCTTTGATTTTCATTGAGTATAAGGAGCTCGCTTTCGCTTCACTGATTCTTGTCAGAATCACAAATTTACATTTAAAACGTTAACAATAAAAATTTAAATTTAGAATGAGGTTTTACTTCATGGAAAATGTTGTCGTACATATTATCTCACATAGTCACTGGGATCGTGAGTGGTACTTACCTTTTGAAAGCCACCGTATGCAGTTGGTGGAATTATTTGATAATCTCTTTGATCTCTTTGAAAATGACCCTGAGTTCAAGAGCTTTCACTTGGATGGTCAAACCATTGTCCTTGATGACTACTTGGAGATTCGCCCTGAAAATCGCGACAAAGTTCAACGATATATTGACGAAGGCAAACTTAAAATTGGTCCTTTTTACATCTTGCAAGATGACTACTTGATTTCAAGTGAAGCCAATGTCCGTAATACTCTTATCGGTCAGCAGGAGGCTGCAAAATGGGGCAAATCTACTCAGATTGGTTACTTCCCAGATACCTTTGGAAATATGGGGCAAGCTCCTCAAATCCTTCAAAAAAATCAGGTATTCACGTGGCGAGCCTTTGGTCGTGGTGTGAAGCCGATTGGATTTGACAACCAAGTTTTTCGAAGATGAGCAGTTTACTTCCCAGTTTTTCAGAAATGTACTGGCAGGGTGCGGATGGTAGTCGTGTCCTCGGTATCCTCTTTGCCAACTGGTACAGTAATGGGAATGAAATCCCAGTTGATAAAGACGAGGCCTTGACCTTCTGGAAACAAAAAAACTGGCAGACGTGCGTGACTACGCTTCGACCAACCAGTGGTTGATGATGAACGGCTGTGACCATCAGCCTGTCCAGAAAAAAATTTGAGTGAAGCCATTCGTGTGGCAAATGAACTCTTCCCAGATGTAACCTTTGTTCATAGTTCTTTTGATGAATATGTCCAAGCCGTGGAAAGTGCCCTACCAGAGCAATTATCAACGGTTACAGGTGAGTTGACTAGTCAGGAAACAGACGGCTGGTACACACTTGCCAACACTTCTTCATCTCGTATTTATCTCAAACAATCCTTCCAAGAAAAATAGCAACCTCTTAGAGCAAGTTGTAGAACCCTTGACGATTATTACTGGGGGTCATAACCACAAGGACCAGTTGACCTATGCTTGGAAAACTCTTTTGCAGAACGCGCCTCATGATAGTATCTGTGGCTGTAGTGTAGACGAAGTTCACCGTGAGATGGAAACCCGTTTTGCCAAGGTCAATCAAGTAGGAAACTTTGTTAAGAGCAATCTTCTTAACGAATGGAAGGGTAAAATCGCTACAGCTAAGGCTCAAAGCGATTATCTCTTTACTGTTATTAACACAGGCTTGCATGATAAGGTTGATACTGTCAGCACAGTGATTGATGTGGCGACTTGTGATTTCAAGGAATTGCACCCAACAGAAGGCTACAAGAAGATGGCTGCTCTTACCTTGCCAAGTTACCGTGTGGAGGACTTGGATGGGCGTCCTGTAGAGGCTAAAATCGAAGACCTTGGGGCTAATTTTGAGTATGATTTACCAAAAGACAAGTTCCGCCAAGCTCGTATCGCTCGACAAGTGCGCGTGACCATTCCAGTTCACCTAGCGCCACTTTCTTGGACAACCTTCCAATTGCTGGAAGGAGAACAAGAACACCGCGACGGTATTTACCAAAACGGAGTGATTGATACACCATTTGTAACGGTAAGTGTGGATGACAATATCACAGTTTATGACAAGACAACTCACGAAGCCTATGAAGACTTTATCCGTTTTGAGGACCGTGGGGATATCGGAAATGAGTATATCTATTTCCAACCAAAAGGAACAGAGCCAATCTATGCAGAGCTTAAGGGCTACGAGGTCTTGGAAAACACAGCTCGTTACGCTAAGATTTTGCTCAAACATGAATTGACCGTGCCTGTCAGTGCAGATGAAAAGCTAGAAGAAGAGCAAAAAGGCATCATCGAGTTTATGAAGCGTGAAGCTGGACGTTCAGAAGAATTGACAAGCCTTCTTCTTGAAACTGAGATGACTATCTTCGTTGATAATCCACAAATTCGCTTTAAAACTCGCTTTACTAACACTGCCAAAGACCACCGTATCCGTCTCTTGGTCAAGACTCATAACACGCGTCCAAACAATGATTCTGAAAGCATTTATGAGGTGGTGACACGACCAAACAAACCAGCAGCTTCATGGGAAAATCCCGAAAATCCTCAACACCAACAAGCCTTTGTCAGCCTTTATGATGATGAAAAGGGTGTGACGGTGGCAAATAAAGGATTGCACGAGTATGAAATCCTTGGAGATGATACCATTGCAGTGACCATTCTTCGTGCCTCAGGTGAGCTAGGTGACTGGGGTTACTTCCCAACACCAGAAGCACAATGTTTGCGTGAGTTTGAAGTCGAGTTTGCGCTTGAATGCCACCAAGCCCAAGAACGCTTTTCAGCCTATCGTCGTGCTAAAGCCTTGCAGACACCATTTACCAGCCTTCAGCTTGCTAGACAGGAAGGAAGCGTGGCTGCGACTGGTAGCCTCTTGAGCCATTCCGTTCTCAGCATACCGCAAATCTGTCCAACAGCCTTTAAGGTAGCTGAAAATGAAGAAGGCTATGTTCTTCGTTACTACAATATGTGTAGTGAAAATGTACGTGTACCGAAAAGTCAACATCTCTTCCTGGACCTACTGGAACGACCATACCCAGTTCATAGAGGCCTCATTTCACCACAAGAGATTCGTACAGAATTCATCAAAAAAGAAGAAATTTAATTTCAACAAGTAAACATAAAAAGAAAGGAGGGGCGAAAAAGGTAAGAACTAACTGCTGATTCGCCCCTTTTTATGGTAAAAAAACAATGACTATTGCAACGATTGATATCGGAGGGACTGGGATTAAGTTTGCCAGTCTGACTCCTGATGGAAAAAAATACTAGATAGGACAAGTATCCCAACACCAGAGAACTTGGAGGACTTACTAGCTTGGCTAGATCAACGTTTGTCAGAGCAGGATTATAGCGGGATTGCTATGAGCGTTCCAGGCGCGGTCAATCAAGAGACAGGTGTGATTGATGGCTTCAGTGCGGTGCCCTACATTCACGGATTTTCTTGGTATGAAGCGCTTAGCTCTTATCAGATTCCTGTCCATCTAGAAAATGATGCCAACTGCGTTGGACTCAGTGAATTACTGGATCATCCAGAACTTGAAAATGCAGCCTGTGTCGTGATTGGGACAGGGATTGGCGGAGCCATGATTATCAATGGTAGACTTCATCGAGGTCGTCACGGTCTGGGTGGGGAATTTGGCTACATGACAACTCTTGCCCCTGCTGAAAAGCTCAACAACTGGTCGCAATTAGCGTCAACTGGAAATATGGTACGCTACGTGATTGAAAAATCTGGTCAGACTGACTGGGACGGTCGCAAGATTTACCAAGAGGCCGAAGCAGGAAATGCCCTTTGTCAAGAAGCCATTGATCGCATGAACCGTAATCTGGCGCAAGGCTTGCTCAATATTCAGTATCTGATTGATCCAGATGTCATTAGCCTGGGAGGCTCTATCAGTCAAAATCCAGATTTTATCCAAGGTGTCAAGAAGGCTGTTGATTATTTTGTCGATACCTACGAAGAATACACAGTCGCACCTGTTATCCAGGCCTGCACCTATCACGCAGATGCCAATCTCTACGGTGCCCTTGTCAACTGGCTACAGGAGGAAAACCAATGGTAAGATTTACAGGACTTAGTTCCAAACAAACTCAGGCAATCGACTTGCTGACAAAGCACATTTCGCTACCAGATGTAGAAGTAGCTGTCGCTCAGTCTGATCAAGCCTCTATCTCTATCAAGGGTGAGGGTGACCACTATCAACTAACTTACCGCAAACCCCACCAACTTTATCGTGCCTTGTCCCTGTTGGCAACATCCCTAGCAGAAGGTGACAAAGTAGAGATTGAGGAGCAGGCGGCTTATGAAGATTTAGCCTATATGGCAGACTGTTCGAGAAACGCGGTGCTAAATGTGGCTGCTGCCAAGCAGATGATTGAGGTCTTGGCTCTCATGGGCTACTCAACCTTTGAGCTTTACATGGAAGATACCTACCAGATTGAGAGACAACCTTACTTTGGTTATTTTCGCGGGGCTTATTCGGCTGAGGAATTGCAGGAAATCGAAGCCTATGCCCAGCAGTTTGACATGACCTTTGTGCCTTGTATTCAGACCTTGTCCCACTTGTCAGCCTTCGTCAAATGGGGTGTCAAAGAAGTGCAGGAGCTCCGTGATGTGGAAGATATCCTCCTTATTGGCGAAGAAAAGGTTTATGACCTAATTGATGGCATGTTTGCTACTCTATCTAAACTGAAGACTCGCAAGGTCAATATTGGGATGGACGAAGCCCACTTGGTTGGTTTGGGACGTTACTTGATTCTGAACGGTGTTGTGGATCGTAGTCTCCTCATGTGCCAACACTTGGAGCGCGTGCTGGATATTGCTGACAAATGTGGTTTCCACTGCCAGATGTGGAGCGATATGTTCTTTAAACTTATGTCAGCAGATGGCCAGTACGACCGTGATGTGGAAATTCCAGAAGAAACTCGTGTCTACCTAGACCGTCTCAAAGACCGAGTGACTTTGGTTTACTGGGACTATTACCAGGATAGCGAGGAAAAATACAATCGCAATTTCCGCAACCATCACAAGATTAGCCATGACCTTGCCTTTGCAGGTGGTGCTTGGAAGTGGATTGGTTTCACACCCAATAACCATTTCAGCCGTCTCATCGCTCTTGAAGCCAATAAAGCCTGTCGTGCCAATGATATCAAAGAAGTCATCGTAACTGGTTGGGGGGATAATGGTGGGGAAACAGCCCAATTCTCTATCCTACCAAGCCTGCAAATCTGGGCAGAACTCAGCTACCGCAATGACTTAGACCGTTTGTCTGCTCATTTCCAGACCAATACAGGTCTATCGGTTGAAGATTTTATGCAGATTGACCTTGCCAACCTTTTACCAGACCTACTCAGGTAATCTCAGCGGGATCAATCCTAACCGCTATGTCTTTTTATCAGGATGTTCTCTGTCCGATTCTTGACCGACACATGACACCTGAACAGGACAAACTGCACTTCGCTCAGGCTGCTGAGACGCTCGCTGACATTAAAGAAAAAAAGCTGGCAACTATGCCTACCTCTTTGAAACTCAGGCCCAGTTGAACCAGATTTTTAAGTAGCAAAGTGGATGTGGGACGACGTATTCGTCAAGCCTATCAAGCGGATGATAAGGAAAGTCTGCAAGAAATCGGAAGACAAGAATTACCAAAACTTAGAAGCCAAATCGAACACTTCCATGCCCTCTTTAGCCACCAATGGCTGAAAGAAAACAAGGTCTTTGGCTTGGACACAGTTGATATCCGTATGGGCGGACTCTTGCAACGCATCAAACGGGCAGAAAGTCGTATCGAAGCTTATCTGGCTGGTCAGCTGGACCGCATCGACGAGCTAGAAGTGGAAATCTTACCATTTACTGACTTTTACGCAGACAAGGACTTCGCAGCCACAACAGCCAACCAGTGGCATACCATTGCGACAGCTTCAACGATTTATACGACTTAAAAACAAGAATACTGTGCTCTTACTTAGAGTGTTTCTCGTGAAACATCCCTTTTTTAAAAAAGTACTCCACATAAAATAATTTGTGGAGTTTTTTCTATAATTAGTAGTTTAACCTAACCTTCAAATAGGAGTATACTAATAATGTAATCGTTATCAAAAGTCTAAAAAGGAATTTTTAGATGGATATCAAAATAAAAAAGGGAGGAAATTATGAATAAGTTTTCAAAAACCTTGAGAGACAATTGGATCTTTCTCTTGATGGTTTTACCAGGGGCACTCTGGTTGATTCTATTCTTCTACATTCCAGTATTTGGGAACGTGGTTGCCTTTAAAGACTACCACATGACCAGTAATGGATTTATAGATAGTATCGTGAATAGTAAATGGGTCGGACTCGATAATTTCAGATTCTTGTTTAGTTCAAAAGACGCCTTTATCATCACTCGAAATACTGTCCTCTACAATCTAGGCTTTATCTTTATCGGTTTGATTGTATCAGTAGGGATTGCTATCATCTTAAGTGAACTCCGTTCTAAGAGAATGGTTAAGATCTTCCAAACTTCCATGTTGTTCCCTTACTTCTTGTCTTGGGTTATCATCAGTTTCTTTACAGATGCCTTCCTAAACATTGATAAAGGGGTATTCAACCATTTCCTAGAATCTATCGGAATGAAGGAAGTCAATTTCTACGCTGACTTGGGCATCTGGCCTTATCTCCTACTTTTCCTTGGTATTTGGAAAGGCTTTGGATATAGCAGTGTCATGTACTATGCGACAATCATGGGAATTGATCCAACCTACTACGAAGCAGCGACAGTGGACGGGGCTAGCAAATGGCAACGAATTCGCAATGTAACCATTCCGCAGTTGACACCATTGGTAACCGTATTGACCATCCTTGCAGTCGGAAATATCTTCCGTGCAGACTTCGGTCTCTTCTACCAAATCCCCCACAATGCTGGTCAGCTTTATAACGTAACCAACGTTTTGGATGTATATGTTTATAACGGTTTGACTCAGACAGCGGATATCGGGATGGCTTCAGCGGCAGGTCTCTACCAATCAGTTGTCGGCTTGATTCTGGTTATCCTATCAAACTTACTTGCAAGACGAGTTGATCCTAACTCAGCACTATTCTAGAAAGGAGGAGCATATGGCAAAAAAAATTCAAAAAGCAAAAATTGATAATGTTGGCATACACTCCTTCAGTAAGAAAGCAGATATCTTCTTTAGTACCATTTCTGGTTTGGTTGCCCTCTCTTGTATCCTACCCTTTGTATTCGTTATCGTTATTTCGGTGACAGATGAAAAGAGTATCCTCCAAAATGGATATAGCTTCTTCCCATCCCAATTTGGATTAGACGGTTTTGAATTTTTGGCACAGTTTAAGGATAAAATCCTCCAAGCCCTCTTCATCTCAGTCTTTGTAACAGTGGTGGGGACTATCACAAACGTTTTTATCACAACAACCTATGCCTACGCTATCTCACGGACAACCTTTAAGTATCGCAGATTCTTTACAATCTTTGCCCTTCTTAGTATGTTGTTCAATGCTGGTTTGGTACCGGGCTATATCGTGGTAACTCGTTTACTTCAACTTGGTGATACAGTTTGGGCCTTGATTGTTCCAATGCTTCTCTCACCATTTAACATCATCTTGATGCGTTCCTTCTTCAAGAAGACCATTCCAGAAGCTATTCTAGAATCCGCTCGTATCGATGGTGCTAGTGAGGCCCGGATCTTCTTCCAAATCTGTTTGCCATTGTCACTACCAGGTATCGCAACCATCACGCTCTTGACAGCTCTTGGTTTCTGGAATGACTGGTTCAATGCCCTTCTTTACATCAAGAGTGACAACTTGTATCCATTGCAATATTTGCTCATGCAAATCCAGCAAATATGGACTACATCGCCAAAGCAGTCGGCCTATCTGGTCAACTGGGAGTTGCTCTTCCAAAAGAAACAGGTCGTATGGCCATGGTTGTGGTCGCAACCCTTCCAATCGCGATTCTGTATCCATTCTTCCAACGCTACTTTGTAAAAGGTTTGACTATCGGTGGTGTGAAAGAATAGTGCTTGTTGAGAAAAATCATTTCTCATTTCCAAACTTCCCTTGTGTGAAGTTAAGATCATTACATTGTTTATAAGTTTAAAAATAAAAAAAAAGGAGTTTTTGTCATGAAAAACTGGAAAAAATATGCTTTTGCATCTGCTAGCGTAGTCGCTTTGGCTGCTGGTCTCGCTGCTTGTGGAAACCTTTCAGGTAACAGCAAAAAAGCTGCTGACTCAGCTTCAGGTGAAAAAACTGTTATCAAAATGTACCAAATCGGTGACAAACCAGATAACTTAGATGAATTGCTAGAAAATGCTAACAAAATCATCGGTGAAAAAGTTGGTGCTAAATTGGATATCCAATATCTTGGATGGGGTGACTATGATAAGAAAATGTCAGTTATCACATCATCTGGTGAAAACTACGATATCGCCTTTGCATCTAACTATGTTGTAAATGCTCAAAAAGGTGCCTATGCTGACTTGACTGACTTGTATAAGAAAGAAGGGGCAGAGCTTTATAAAGCACTTGACCCAGCTTACATCAAAGGTAACAGCATTAACGGTAAAATTTACGCAGTTCCAGTTGCAGCCAACGTTGCATCATCTCAAAATTTTGCCTTCAACGGAACTCTTCTTGCTAAATACGGTATCGATATTTCAGGTGTCACTTCATATGAAACACTTGAACCAGTCTTGAAACAAATCAAAGAAAAAGCTCCAGATGTAGTGCCATTTGCGGTTACTAAGAACTTCATTCCATCTGATAACTTTGACTACCCAGTTCCAAATGGACTTCCATTCGTTATCGACCTTGAAGGGGACACTACTAAGATCGTAAACCGTTACGAAGTGCCTCGCTTTAAAGAACACTTGAAGACTCTTCACAAATTCTATGAAGTTGGATACATTCCAAAAGACGTAGCAACAAGCGATACTTCATTTGACCTTCAACAAGATACTTGGTTCGTTCGTGAAGAAACAGTAGGACCAGCTGACTACGGTAACAGCTTGCTTTCACGTGTTGCAAACAAAGACATCCAAATCAAACCAATCACTAACTTCATCAAGAAAAACCAAACAACACAAGTTGCTAACTTTGTCATCTCAAACAACTCTAAGAACAAAGAAAAATCAATGGAAGTGTTGAACCTCTTGAACACTAACCCAGAACTCTTGAACGGTCTTGTTTATGGTCCAGAAGGCAAGAACTGGGAAAAAATTCCAGGTAAAGAAAACCGTGTTAAAGTCCTTGATGGCTACAAAGGAAACACTCACATGGGTGGATGGAACACTGGTAACAACTGGATCCTTTACATCAACGAAAACGTTACAGACCAACAAATCGAAGATTCTAAGAAACAGTTGGCTGAAGCTAAAGAATCTCCAGCACTTGGATTCATCTTTAACACTGACAATGTGAAATCTGAAATCTCAGCAATCTCTAACACAATGCAACAATTCGATACAGCTATCAACACTGGTACTGTAGACCCAGACAAAGCTATTCCAGAATTGATGGAAAAATTGAAATCTGAAGGTGCTTACGATAAAGTATTGAACGAAATGCAAAAACAATACGATGAATTCTTGAAAAACAAAAAATCATAAGATCAATTGATTTCGTGTATTCATTCCTAACTCCTAAAAACTGAATCACTGTTTTCCTCAGGCTTATCTGGGGAAGACAGTGATTTTTTGTTATATGACTTTCAGTCAATCTTGCTCCGTTAGGTACGAGACAAAAAAACTCCAAACGCGATACAATAAAGGTATTTAAGGAAATTATAAAGCGAAAGGAGAAAAATATGGCACAAAAAGCTCATAGTTTATCGTAAACAAAGTGGCACTGTTCTATCACAATGTGTTATCCCTAAGCATAGACGAAAAGTAATCTATCAACAATATTGAAGTAATTTAGGAGAAATATTCCATCGTTTGTGTAGTTATAAAGGTGTTAAAATTATCGAGGGCCACTTAATGCCAGACCATGTACATATGTTAGTAAGTATTCCATCAAGGATAAGTGTTTCGAGTTTCATGGGTTATTTAAAAGGAAAAAGTGCACTCATGATGTTTGACAAACACGCCAATCTCAAGTACAAGTTTGGGAATCGGCATTTCTGGGCAAAAGGTTATTATGCAAGTATAGTATAGTAGGGCTTAATGAAGCCACAATTAAGAAATATATTCAAGAGAAGGAAAGGCATGATATAGCACTAGATAAATTGAGTGTAAAAGAATATGAGGACCCCTTTAGGGATATAGTGGTAAGTAATATTAAATCCTCTTTGAGAGGCAAGTAACGAATCAAGAGAAATAAGGCTTGAACAACGTGAAAGCCAGTATCTTTAGGCGCTGGCTGGTGATTTGGGCTGATAGCTCTGGTACAAACCACCCATTTGACGGGTAGTCATGATTTGAGTAGCTAGAAGTTAAAAAATATCTTAAATATTAATATAAAATATAAATATAGATTAATTGAATTAATACTACTATAAATTTAATTAAGTGGATTTTTAGGATAAAGTAGCTTATAATAAAAATACAATGAAAGCGCTTAAAATTGTGAAATAAAAACTGGATTCTGATTTAATAAGCTGACGAAAACTCTTTTAAAATAGTTTATGTATACTGGTTTTTTGTCCTGTACACAACACTATTTATTTTTAAAAGATGCTAGACGTTTCTACGAAATTAAGTTGGTATTAATCCGATAAAAGTTATCTACTATTCCTTTGAGGAATAAGAAAGTTTACATGAGGTTATGGAAATGAAAAAAACACCTAATCGTTGGTTAATTTTGGCAGCAGCCATTTTAACGAATCTCTCTCTAGGTGCTGGTTACGCCTGGTCAGTCTTTCAAAAAGCACTGCTAGAAACCAATGCTAGTCAAGGATGGGTTCAAGCCCAAACTTCTTTGGCCTTTAGTATTTCTTTTGCAATGGTACCTATTGGTATGATTATTTTCGGTCCTAAGGTTGATTCGGCAGGGCCTAAGAAGTTTGTATTCCTAGGTGGTATTCTCTTCGGTGCTGGTATGTTTGCTACTGGATTTGCAACCTCTCTTCCAGTCCTTTACCTCACTTACGGGGTTGTCCTAGGACTGGGTATTGGTTCAGCTTATGGAGCATCTACTTCAGTTGCCACTAAGTGGTTCCCAGATAAAAAGGTTTAGCTGGTGGTTTGACAGCAGCAGGTTTCGGGTTAGGCCCACTCATTATCGGTCCTGTTGCCAAATCTTTGATTGCTTCTATGGGTGTTTATTCAACATTCAAAGTATTAGGTATCATTCTTCTAATTGTTATTTGTACATCTTCGTTGGTAATGGAGAAAGCTCCTGCGGCAGCGCCGGTAGCTGGAGCAGCTCAACCAGAAGGTAAAACTTACAAAGAAATGCTTCGTGATGGAAATTACTGGCTTCTATGGTTGATTTATGTTCTTGGTGCTACTGGTGGAATGATGATTATCGGTACTGCAGCATCAATTTCTGACCAGTATAAACTTGTAGGCGAAGCTACACTCTTCGTTATGCTGGTATCTATTGCTAATACATTTGGTCGTATCTTCTGGGGTACGGTATCTGATAAGATTGGTCGCTATCCTACCGTTGTTGCCATGTTTGGAGCGGTTGCTACTGGTTTGTTGCTCACAGCCTTATTCAAAGGTCCTGGAAGCATCTTGGCCGTGCTTGGAATCATGATGGTTGCCTTGTCATTTGGTGGCTTCCTCGGTTCATTCCCAGGAATTACTGCTGAAAACTGGGGAGTGACATATGTAGGGACAAACTATGGATGGATGTTTACTGCTTATGGAGTAGCTGCTATTGCTGGACCTCAGTTAGGGGCACGTCTTGCACAGGCAAACCAAGGAGATTATACAATGGCCTTCTTTATTGTTATTGGTATGGCTATCCTTGGTATTCTACTTCAACTATTCTACATGGCTAAAGCTAAAAAAGTTTAAAAATGAATCCTTGGAAAATCCAAGGATTTTTTAAATTGGAGTAGACATCTGTTGGAATTATCCCCTTTTAATTTCCAGTCAAATAAATTGCATTCGTTTTTTCAAGCAGGTATACTAGTATAGATAGATGAAAATTCTGAAAAATTAAGAATAGAAAAGAGAACAAATCTTATGGCAAAAGATATTCGAGTTTTACTTTACTATAAATATGTTCCCATCGAAAACGCGGAACAATTTGCTGCAGACCACTTGGCTTTCTGTAAATCAATCGGCCTCAAAGGTCGTATCTTAGTCGCTGACGAAGGAATCAACGGAACCGTTTCTGGTGACTACGAAACAACGCAAAAATACATGGACTACGTTCACAGCCTCCCAGGTATGGAAGACCTCTGGTTCAAGATTGACGAAGAAAGTGAACAAGCCTTCAAGAAGATGTTTGTTCGCTACAAGAAAGAAATTGTCCACCTTGGTTTGGAAGACAACGACTTTGACAATGACATCAACCCACTTGAAACAACAGGTGCTTACTTGTCTCCAAAAGAGTTCAAAGAAGCCCTTCTTGACGAAGATACAGTTGTCCTTGACACACGTAACGATTATGAGTACGACCTAGGACACTTCCGTGGGGCTATCCGCCCAGATATCCGCAACTTCCGTGAGTTGCCACAGTGGGTTCGTGATAACAAAGAAAAATTCATGGACAAGCGAGTCGTGGTTTACTGTACAGGTGGCGTTCGCTGTGAGAAATTCTCAGGCTGGATGGTTCGTGAAGGCTACAAGGATGTTGGTCAATTGCACGGAGGAATTGCAACTTACGGTAAAGACCCAGAAGTCCAAGGTGAACTTTGGGATGGGAAAATGTACGTCTTTGACGAGCGTATTGCTGTAGATGTTAACCATGTCAACCCAACTATCGTAGGAAAAGACTGGTTTGATGGAACATCATGTGAACGTTATGTCAACTGTGGAAATCCATTCTGTAACCGTCGTATCTTGACATCAGAAGAAAATGAAGACAAGTACCTTCGTGGATGCTCACACGAGTGCCGTGTTCACCCACGTAACCGCTATGTTTCAGAAAATGAATTGACACAAGCTGAAGTTGTCGAGCGCCTAGCCGCTATAGGTGAAAGCTTGGATCAAGCAGCTACTGTATAAGATTAAACAGTCCTTAGGGGCTGTTTTTCTATGCTTTTTACTCAAAAATCTAAAGTTTGTTTCTGTATCTTTCAGGAAAATAGGGTATACTATATGTAAACGATTTCAAAGGAGTCCAGTTATGGTGAAAACATTTTTTATTCCAAATAAACAGAGCATTTTAGGAGAGCAGGAAATTTTGACTGCCAAGTCCGTCTTGGCCTTGGTAGATGGTTTGGAGTCACATAGCTATGATGCCGTCTATCTCCGTCAGCCTCTTAACCGTCTCGAGTATATCGAGTGTGCGATAGTGGGGCAATCACAATTTCTTTTTAAAGTCAGTTATGCTGATGGTCAAAAGGCTTACCGTATTGATCTTCCTGACCTACTAACGAAGACAGACTGGCGGATTATCAAGTCATTTTTAGATGCTCTGTTTGCTTATACAGGAACTGAGATTGAAGGACTAGATGGTTTTGACTTTGAAGCTTATTTCCAAGCACGTATTCAAGCCTATTTAGCAGACACTGCAGCCCGTTTTACGATTTGCCAAGGAATTTTTAATCCTGTTTTCTTTAGTCATGAGGATTTGAAAAGCTTTTTAGAGGAAGATGGCTTGGCTCAGTTTGAAGCGCGTGTGCGTGCGGTTCAAGAGACAGACGCCTACTTTGCAAGAGTTTCCTTCTATCAGGATGGAGAAGGCCAAGTGCACGGTGTTTACCATCTGGCTCAAGGGGTCAAGACCGTTTTACCGAGAGAACCATTTGTACCTGCAGCCTATATTGAGCAATTGGTGGATAAGGAAGTACAGTGGGAAATTGACTTGGTTCAAATCACAGGAGATGGCTCTAAACCAGAAGACTATGAAGCCATTGCCCGCTTGAACTATGCAAAATTCCTAGAGTCACTACCATCAGCATCTTACCACCAACTAGATGCCAATCAATTAGAAGTGCAACCCATCTTAGACAAAGATTTTAAAATATTAGCACAAGAAGAGTAAAGCAGGTTAATGTCTATTTAGCGTGCGGAAGATAGTTTAGCATTGTTAGGTTTTGTAATATAAAATTTTAAGAATTGCTTAGTTCAATGCAAAATAGTATAATGTAAAAGATATAATATTGTTCGGTAACTAATTATCAGGAGATCTTAAGATGGATATTAAGAAGGAAGTAGGAAAAAGAATCCGAATGTTGCGAGAGATGAAACATCTCACTCGAGAAACTCTTTGTGATGATGAAACCGAGATAACAGTACGCCAATTAGCACGGATTGAATCAGGTCAATCTTCTCCAAGTTTATCCAAGGTAGAGTATATAGCTTATAAACTAGGTTGTCCAATTTCATATATAGTAGATATGGATCATATGATTTTACCCTCAGAGTACTTGATATTAAAGGATAAACTCATTAAGTCCAAACTTATGGGGATGATGATAGAATCCAGGTTAAGGAAGAGTTGTTTGACAGAGTTTACGAACACTATTATGACAGTCTACCTGAGGATGAGCAGATTGCAGTTAGTGCCTTACAAGCTAGTTTTGATGTCTTTGTAAGTGAAGATGCAGGTTTTGGTGATGCTTTGCTTGATGAATATTTTGAACAAGTAAAGATAAGGAAAAACTATTCGGTGAATGATTTGCTTCTCATAAAATTGTACTTTGGTTCCTGTTTGGCAAGACCGACTGAGTATAATCATGAATTATTTTGGATGCTTTCTAAAAAACTTATGAGAGAAACAAATTCATCTGATTTAGAGACAGCTTATATGTTAAAGAGAACGGTACTTGATTCTTTAGCTGTTCAATGGATGGAAAAATCTTACTCCACTTTTGAGCCTTATGTTCAGGCGATGAACAGGCTGATGATTTTATCGCAGGATTTTCAAAACAAGCCGATTGTTGATATGCTTGAAGCTATGTGTACCTTATTTCATAAACGGGATAAGGAAAAAGCCATCCGCTTATACGATAGAGGTATTCTCTGTGCTCAAGCATTTGGAGACCAAGTATTAGAAGCGCGTATATTGGGAGAAAAAGAAAAAGATATAAAAACTTTTGAGGAAATGGAGAACTAACATGACATTTTTGTCATGTTTTTTTGTTTTTGAAAGCGTTAAACTAGAGATGCAATGAAAAGTCAAGAGAGTTATTTGGGTTAGGAGGGAAGAGATGGGGAATCTTAGTATCTTACTAGAGACTTTTACACAAACTCGCCACAGTCTGATAGTTCGAAATAACACGACTTCGCAAAAGTTGGTAGAGATAGCATTAAATAACGAAATCTTTCGCCTAGCAATTTTAGATGCAGGTGAAGAGCGAATTGTAATTCTGCCTGAGGAAATTACAGATATTAAGAATTTTGGGATTTCAGAGGTGGAGGATAATTCATGAAAGCAAAGGATATAATGAACGGAGAGAAACTATGAATCGTGTGATTTTAAGTCTTAAAAATATTGATAAAACATATGGGAAAGAACAGGTTCTACATAATATTTCCTTTGATATTGAGCAAGGGGAAATATGTGGTCTTATCGGAGAGAATGGTGCAGGAAAGACAACCTTAATGAGAATTCTACTAGGACTAATTCAATCTGATAAGGGAGAAATCAAGAGTGTTTCTCAGCATAAGATTGGCAGTATTATTGAATCACCTGCCCTTTATCCAAACTTGACTGGACGTCAACACCTGCAATATTATAAAACAAGATTTGGTTTAAAGACAGATATCATAAAAATGTTAGAATTGGTTCGCCTACCCCAAACATCATGGGACAGAAAAGTAAAAAACTATTCTCTTGGAATGAAGCAAAGACTATCGATAGCAATTGCTCTTTTGGATAATCCAGAGCTTATTATCTTAGATGAACCAGTGAATGGTTTAGATCCTCAAGGGATTTCAGATTTAAGAAAAATGATTTTGAATTTAAGGGATCAGTTGGGAGTTACCTTTTTGATTTCAAGCCATATCCTATCGGAGTTGGAGTTTATAACAGATAAGTATATCATTATGAAAAAGGGGAAAATTCTAAATGTGATGAGTTCAAAAGAGTTAGCAAATGATTTGTCGGAAAAGCTCTTCCTTAAGACAAGTGATAATCAGATTCTAAAAATATTTTTAGAAAAAGGCATTGATCATTTTGAGCAGGATGACTATCTGGTTGTTACAGAAAAGGAAAAATTAATGGCTATCTTGGAATATAGTGTCGTGTCAAATCTAGTGATACAGGATATTTATATTAAGAAGGAACGCTTTGAGGACTACTATTTGCGTAATATTATCTGATGATTTAAGAAAGGAGGAGAGTCATGAATTCTCTTAAAGCAGATATGTATAAATTTTACTGGGAAAAAAGAGGAGTACTTCCTAGTTTGTTGATAGGATTATTGATTTTGTTATTCTCCTTATTTTTTAAGTCATCGAATGAAGATGAAACAGCATTTCGAGTATTGATTTCAAATGTGAGTGGTTTTATTCCGTTACTTTTCATCTCTGCCAATTTATTTTTCTGGGGGGAAGATTATAGTTTCCGTACGATTAACATTCTCCTCACAAAAGAAAAACAACGATGGAAGTTATTTTTATATAAAACTTTGGGAGCCTTTTGTTTGTCTTTCCTATATGTGACTATTTTTTATAGTTTAACAGCTCTTGTCTATTTGGAGGGAGACTTGGTGTTGATTGTTTCGACATTTTTACATCAACTACCATACTATTTGGTCATTATCAGTATCTCATTATTAATTTTTCAAATATTTGATAAGGTTTATGAATCATGTATGATTTATACACTCTATATTTTACTATTTGATAACCTATTGGTTTATGTTCTTCCAAACTCTGGTGAGAGTGTGAGAGACTATTTACTTATGACTTTAAATTTGAAAGCTTCCCCTGGAGTAAGTCAATTTACCCTTACAAACGTATGCTATCCTATAGTGGTGAGTATAGGAGTACTTGTGCTTGCGTTTGTTGTATTCAGTAAAAAAGAATTTAAGTAGGAGGACTAATGATGAAAAAAATAGGAATTGTAATTGGGCTGTTGTTACTGTTTGTAGTGGCTGGAATTTTATTAACCTTAAAACGAGGAGAGACGACAATCAGTGTAAAACAATCGTGGGCTCTTTCTTCTAAAAGCATTAAAACGTTAGAGTTTTATGGCTCAAAGCAAGCAATTGATGTTAAAGTTGTAAAGAGTGAATCAGATGAAACAAGTGTTCAAATAGAAGGAAAAGTTTCCGAGGAATCAGCGAATAATATATCTAAAAACGTTAAAATGAGTTCAGATAGTCTATATATTCCATTTTCACAACATGGCTTTAATTTGGCTTTGAGTTCACAAGGGAAAGACAAGTTATATGTAACCATTTCCTTAGGGAAAAATGCAACTTTCGAAAAAATTTTTGTAGATACTCTTGTTGGCGATGTATCTATTACAGTTCCTGAAGACTTTGATGGAATCTACACTTTGCATACAAATAATACAGGAGAAGTTTTAAGGGTTCCTACGACAAATCAAACTTCGAATAGCGTCATTGAAGTTGATGGTTATAGTAAGATAAGTGTTGAAAAAGGAGAAAATAATGGTTAGTCACTATAAACAAGCAACTTTGCTGGATTGTGGAATGGCTTGTGTAAAGACAATCATTTCTTACTATTTCCCCAAATTAGAACATTTAGATAGTCTACAATTTGATAACAATAACCATCAAGGACTGTCTTTGTTTGATATAGAAGATATACTAAAAAGCTATGGTATTGATGCGGATTCTTATCAAATTGAGACTCCTAATCTGCATAATATTTGGAATAACGAACTTTATAGTAACGTTATCATACTACTGAACTATAGAAATAAAACCCATCCTAGACAAAGATTTTAAAGTATTAGCACAAGAAGAGTAAAGCAGAAGCAGGTCAATCGACTTGCTTTTTGGCATAGAAAAATCCTGCCATGAAAGACAGGATTGCTACTCAATGAAAATCAAAGAGCAAACTAGGAAGCTAGCCGCAGGCTGCTCAAAACACTGTTTTGAGGTTGTAGATAAGACTGACAAAGTCAGGAACATATATCTACGGTAAGGCGAAGCTGACGTGGTTTGAAGAGATTTTCGAAGAGTATGAAGTTTAAAGAAAGGCTAAGATACGAAGATAATCTCCAATCAGTGCCACTTCAGCTACAAAGAAGAGGAGGATAATAACTCCGTTCACAAGGACAGACAAGAATAACTGATAAAAGGAGTCGGTTTCACTTGATTGACTTGGTCTTGTAATGATATGGAGACTGGCAAGCAGAATGATTCCAATGCTAATCACACACAAGAGGGCTGTAAATCGTAGGCTGTCAAAGAAGGCAAGAAACTAGCAATAGCAGTGAGGAAGATTGGAATTACCAAGAGTTGACTATATTGTTGGAGAACCTTTTCTAGCGTCCAGTCCTTTTCTTGGTGGATAAATCGTCTCACGACGAAACTACCCAAGAGGAATGAAAAGAAGAAGAGTATTGTCGCTACTAGGATAGAGATGATAGAGAAGAGAGTTAAAGGAGCTAGCTGTTCAGGGAAGTGGCTGTTTATAGTTGCTATATGTCCATAGTAAGTATGTTTGATGTGGTAGATACTAAAGAAAAAGGAAGATGCAGAAAACAGAATGAGCAAGAGAAAGGCTGTATAACTGTGTGTACTACTTGCTTCAAGCTTGCTTGTAGGAGATTTGATTGCTTCCATCATCCAAGACCAAAAATCAAGCACTTGCTCTTTCCATTTATCCGTAGATTTTGGAGCTTGGTCGGGGATATAAGGACTTTCTAAGGATTGACTGAGAAGAAGTGGCTCTTTCGTAGTTGTTTTTTGTTGAGGAAGTGCTTCTTGGCTTTCTTCAGCTATAGTGACTTTTTCTGTTTCTTTAGAAAGGTCTTGCTCTTCTTCAGTAGAATCTAATGCTTTTTTTTCTTCTATTTCTGTTCTTGTTTCACTGTCTTCAGGAGTTTCAACTTCCTCATTTTGCTGGCTTTCCAGTTTGACTTCAGCTTGAGAGACTTCCTCCTCTACTTGAGTATTTTTTTCAATTGGTGTATCGAGATCGGCTATAGTTTCTTCAGCCTTGTCTGCAACCTCTTGAGCTTGCTCTTCAGGTTTGTTCTTGCTTGTTGTTTTTACAAAATCATTACTTTCAAACCATTCTTGTTTCATGGTAGAACCTCCTTTTTAGTTAGATAAATATGCTTCCATAGTAGCAGATGTAAGCGCTTTTGTCAACGTCTGTTTGGTATGGATATTAGCTCAATATCATCATCAGCTCTAGCAATGAGTTGATCCTTAACATCGGTTTTTTCAGTTTTGTAAGGGTTGCTTAATTCCGTACCTCTTGATTCAGGCTCTTCTCTTGTGAATTGGAAGATAGAACCATAGTTACTTGAGATGTCCCAGTTAATTCGTTGGTTCTCTTTCTGGTCTAGGATGATTCTGAGATACTTTTTGGCAGTCAGTTCAACCTTACCATGGACTTGGATATTTTCAGCGTGGAAGTGCTTCTCTGTTGACTCTAGCTGACTATCTGTAAGGTCTGTATCAAAGATATTGACGATATTGGGTGTTGTGAGTTTACTGTTTTTGATACGACTTCCTTCAATTCGGAGGAGATAACCATTTGTATTGAGAGTTGCATTTTCAAGGATAGCATTTATGATGGTGGTTTGTCCACGATTGGCTGACACGTTGATTCCTTTTAGAGTTCTTCCTTTTGGCAATTGGAGAATAACTTCTTCAAAACGACGAGAGTAGCTACTTGCGATATGGAGAATCCCACCAATTCCAGAAGAGAGAAACGGAGTTTCAGATAGTTTTTTATCCGTTAGGCTTAGAGTTTTGTCGTTTTGATTCGTAACAAGATCATGGTGAGCAGAGAGTGATGGATGGTAAGAAATGTGGATTTGATCATCCAAAGAGTCTGTGATGGTGAGCGCGTGTTGATGGAGAGTAATCTCTAGGTTTTCGACTTCCTTGCCAAAGGTCAACTCTTCCATCCGAATATCATAGACAGGCTCCTTGGACATGGAAAGTAGGCTCTTAATCCCGTCAGATTGGATCCCTACAAAGAGCAGGATAAAGCCGATAACGGTAGTCACCACACCAAAGATGAGAAATCCTTTTGTCAATTTACGCATGCTGATCACCTCTCTTTCCTTTTTTGAGAACAAATTGTACCAGGCGAATAATGAGTAGGCCGAAGAAGCGAGCTACATAGGAAATACCTAGTAAAACAAGCGAAGAAGCACCGATAGCCAGTAAACCAGAGCCGAAAATCAAGATAAAGGCTGATTTAGCTTGGGCGAGAACAGTGAAACTTTCAACTAAAAATAGGAATCCGCCGATGATACCAAGTATAGAAACCGCAAAGAAAGCCAAGATGACAGTCAATGCTGCCACAAGGATTGCGAACAGGGTCACGAGGATGGCGATTCCCAAAGGAATACCGATAGGGGCTGCAAGCAAAGCTAACAAGGCGATATGCAAAATTTGTCGGTTATTCTTTTGAGCGGGTGCTTCATTGATTTTTTTATCGAGAAGATTGGAGAGGACTTCGTGAGCTGCTTCCTTAGGAGTTCCCAAGCTAGCGATGAGTTCTTCTTCTCCTTCGACTCCAGCATCGTCAAAGAGTTCTCTGAAATAGTCCATGGCTTCCATGCGGTCAGCTTCAGGTAGTTTCTTGAGATAGAGTTCTAGCTGAGTCAGGTATTCAGTTCTTGTCATGGCGGATACTCCCTTCTATGATGCCATTGATAGTGTCTGTATAGAGTGTCCATTCATCTTTCAGGGTCAAGAGCTGCTCTATACCACCATTTGTCAAGGAGTAGTATTTGCGCATGCGACCTTGGAACTCTCTAGAATAGGTTGTCAGAAAGCTATTGCCCTCCAATTTTTTGAGAATGGGATAGAGTGTAGATTCTTTGATATTAGCGATCAGCTTAATGGTCTGGCTAATCTCATACCCATAAGAATCACCCTGCTCCAGTACGGCCAAGATGAGAAATTCAATCAAGGCAGAGGATGTTGGAAAGTACATGGGGAACCTCCTTTTCTAATGTGTAAGATTTTTATATATAATTTTTCTACATATACATTGTACATCTAAAAGAAAGCCCTGTCAAGAGAAATGTGTAAAATTTTTATATATAAAAAACTCCTAGGCAAAACTAGAAGTTTAGAGGATTTTATCGGCTCTGTCCACTGTAAAGAGGGCCACAGTCATCAGGATATCGACGAGTAAGAGAGCAGCTACAGCTGGCACCCAAGAGTGGAAAAGGTCAAAACTGTAACCAAAGAGGGTTGGCCCAAAGGCTGCTAGGATATAGCCTCCTGTTTGAGAAAGGCCAGATAATTGGGCTGTCTTTTCAGGAGCGCTTGTCTTGAGTGAAAAGTTGACCATGAGATAGGGGAAGAGGGCGCTGGTTGCGGTTCCGATGAGGAGATGGATGGCAAGCCAGTAAAAGAAGTTACCGATTGGGAAAAAGAGCATGGAAATGCCGACCACACCAGCTAGTGAAACCAGAGTGAGCATGAGCTGACGGTTGCGAGTAGACAAGCTGGTTGTCAGGCTTGGGATGGTCATTGAAAAAGGAATGCTAATCAGAGAGAAGATAGAGGTCAGCAAGCCAGCTTCGTGACTGGATAGGCCTGCATGGATAGCCATCGTAGGTAGCCAGGTTATAGCGGTGTAAAAGAGCAAGGACTGAAGACCGCCAAAGACAATCACTGCCCAGACCTGTCTATTACGCATGACCTTTGCTTTGCTTTTTTGTTTGGTTTGTGGAGCCAGTCTGTGATTATAGCGGTGATTAGGCAGCCAGACCAAAAAAGTTGCTAGGCAGAGCAGGGTGAGGAGGATGATAAGTCCTTTCCAAGAACTGGCTTGTGTAATAGGAACAGCTAGATAGGAAGCCAGAGCCGTTGCAATCCCCATAGAAGTTACATATAAGGTGGTCAGAAAACCAATTTTCTTTGGTTGATTGGCTTGAATAAGACTAGGAAGCAGCACATTGATGACTGCGATACTTGCCCCAACCATCAAGGTTCCTAAATAGAGCAGGGGCAGATTGATTAGTCGAATAAGTGATCCAATGGTCAAGAAGAAGAGGCTGTAGGTAAAGAGATGCTCCAAGCCGATTTTTTGAGCCAGTCGGGTAGAAAATAGCGAAAAGAGGGTAAACATGAGGAGAGGAAGGCTGGTCAAGACACCAAGCGAACTAACTTCTACTCCCAGCCCTTGCGAAATATCTCCCAAAATAATGGGTAAAACAGTAAAAGGAGTCCGCAAGGAAATACCAATCAGGATAATACCTGGAACAAAAAAGAGTGATTGCTTTTTCATATATTACCTCTTCTAGCTGATTTTAATAACAGCTTATTTTAAGGTTTTTTCCTTATAATGTCAAGTAAGGTTTTGGGCTTTCAAGATAAAAATGGGAATGTCTTGAAAATTATGATAAAATAGTGGAAGTAAATCTATACATTGGAGAAAAACTGTGTCTGAAAAGCAAAAAATCAGCGTATTGATGTCGGTCTATATCAAGGAAAATCCGACATTTTTAAAGGATGCTATTGAGAGTGTTCAAAATCAGACCCTGAAACCAAGCGAATTGGTTCTGGTTGAGGATGGGCCTTTGACACCTGAGCTCTATCAGGTATTAGAGCAGCTTGAAGCTGAGTCTGAAATTCCAGTGAAGCGTTGCCCCTTAGAAGAAAACCAAGGTTTGGGTCTGGCTCTTAGACAGGGTGTTTTGCAGTGTCAGTATGATATTATTGCCCGTATGGATACAGATGATATAGCAGTTCCAGATCGTTTTGAGAAACAGGTTCAGCTAATGGAGAAGGATAAGCTCGACCTATTAGGTGGACATATTGCAGAGTTTATTGATAATCCTGATGAGATTGTTTCTTACCGTCGTGTTCCAACCCAGCATGCAGATATTGTAGCTTATCAAAGGATGAGAAGTGCCTTTAACCACATGACTGTCATGTTTAAGAAGGACATGGTTCTCAAGGCAGGCAATTATGAAGATGGCCTTTATATGGAGGATGACCTCCTCTGGCTCAACATGATTGCTGCAGGAGCCAAGACTGGAAATCTGGATCAAATCTTGTGTAAGGTTCGCGTCGGAGCAGGAATGTTTGAGCGTCGTGGGGGACTGCGTTACCTCAAACTCTATCGTCAGGCTCGTCAGCGCATGCTGAAGAGAGGGCAAATTTCTTACATGGAGTATGCCAAGAGTGTTGCCATTCAGATGGTTGTTGCTCTTTGTCCTGGATTTGTCCGACAGTTTATTTATGAAACTGTTACGAAAAAGTAAGTAAAAGATTGTAGCAAATCATAAACTGGATAAAAAGTGTTATAATAATATAACTATTCAACTCTTTTAAAGGAGGAGTAAATTTCTATGAATAAAAAACTCACAGATTATGTGATTGATCTGGTGGAAATTTTAAATAAACAACAAAAACAGGTCTTCTGGGGAATATTTGATATTTTGAGTATGGTGGTTTCCATCATTGTATCTTATATTTTATTCTACGGATTGATTAATCCAGCACCTGTTGACTACATTATCTATACAAGTTTGGCCTTCCTGTTCTATCAATTGATGATTGGATTTTGGGGGTTGAACGCTAGTATTAGTCGTTACAGCAAGATTACGGATTTCATGAAAATCTTTTTTGGTGTGACTGCTAGTAGTATCTTGTCATATAGTATCTGCTATGCCTTCTTGCCCCTCTTCTCCATCCGTTTTATCGTGCTCTTTATCTTGTTGAGTACCTTCTTGATTTTATTGCCACGGATCACTTGGCAGTTAATCTACTCCAAACGCAAAAAAGGAAGTGGTGATGGAGAACACCGTCGGACCTTCTTGATTGGTGCCGGTGATGGTGGAGCTCTCTTTATGGATAGTTACCAACATCCAACTAGTGAATTAGAACTTGTCGGTATTTTGGATAAGGATGCGAAGAAAAAGGGACAAAAACTTGGTGGGATTCCTGTTTTGGGTTCATATGATGAATTGCCTGAATTAGCTAAACGCCATCAAATCGAGCGCGTTATCGTTGCGATTCCGTCTCTTGCCCCGTCAGAATATGAACGTATCTTGCAGATGTGTAATAAGCTGGGTGTCAAATGTTACAAGATGCCTAAGGTTGAAACCGTTGTTCAAGGACTTCACCACGCTGGTACTGGGTTCCAAAAAATTGATATTACGGACCTTTTGGGACGTCAGGAAATTCGTCTTGACGAATCGCGTCTGGGCGCAGAACTGACAGGTAAGACAATCTTGGTTACAGGTGCTGGAGGTTCAATCGGTTCTGAAATCTGTCGCCAAGTTAGTCGCTTCAATCCTGAACGCATTGTCTTGCTCGGTCATGGGGAAAACTCAATCTACCTCGTTTATCATGAATTGATTCGTAAGTTCCAAGGGATTGATTATGTACCTGTGATTGCGGATATTCAAGACTATGACCGTCTCTTGCAAGTCTTTGAGCAGTATAAGCCAGCTATTGTTTATCATGCGGCAGCCCACAAGCATGTTCCTATGATGGAGCGCAATCCAAAAGAAGCCTTCAAAAACAATATTCGTGGAACTTACAATGTTGCTAAGGCTGTTGATGAAGCCAAAGTACCTAAGATGGTTATGATTTCGACAGATAAGGCGGTTAATCCACCAAATGTTATGGGAGCAACCAAGCGAGTGGCTGAGTTGATTGTCACTGGCTTTAACCAACGTAGCCAATCAACCTACTGTGCAGTTCGTTTTGGGAATGTACTTGGTAGCCGTGGTAGTGTCATTCCAGTCTTTGAACGCCAGATTGCTGAAGGTGGGCCTGTAACGGTGACAGACTTCCGCATGACCCGTTACTTTATGACTATTCCAGAAGCTAGCCGTTTGGTTATCCATGCTGGTGCTTACGCCAAGGATGGAGAAGTCTTTATCCTTGATATGGGTAAACCTGTCAAGATTTATGACTGGCCAAGAAAATGGTGCTTCTAAGTGGACACACCGAAAGCGAAATTCCAATCGTTGAAGTTGGAATCCGCCCAGGTGAAAAACTTTACGAAGAACTCTTGGTATCAACCGAACTTGTTGATAACCAAGTTATGGATAAGATTTTCGTTGGTAAGGTTAATGTCATGCCTCTAGAAGCCATCAATCAAAAGATTGAAGAGTTCCTCACTCTTAGTGGAGATGAGTTGAAGCAAGCTATTATCGCCTTTGCCAATCAAACCACCCACGTTGAATAAAAAAGAAAAACGCATATTATCAAGTCTTGAAGAGACTTGGTAGTATGCGTTTTGTTATGTAGAAATTCGCTTCATTTTCTTCTGAAATGGAGTGGTTATCTAGTCTTTGTTATTGAAAATACTCCAAAACTTCTAAGGGTTTGTGGGCGATATAATCAGGTTGATAGTTTAGCAAGTCTGCTTGCTCCCCAAATCCCCAAGTGACGGCCAATTTCTGAATGCCTGTTTCTTGAGCTCCAAGCATATCAAACTTGGTATCTCCAATGATGATGGCTTGTTCCGGTGCTAGTTGATGTGTCTGTAAGGCTTGGCGAATGACATCTGCCTTATGGGGTGCTTCAGGGCTAGAACCATAAATGCCATCAAAGAAATGATAGATTCCCAAGTTTTTAGTCATGTCTTGAGCGGTTGGAGTATTCTTTGTAGTGGTGATATAAAGAGGGTAATTGCTCGATAACTTCTCAAGCAAGTCTACAATCTGAGGAAAGAGTTGAGCTTCATGGATACCTTTCTCCTTGTAGTAAGAACGGTATATCTGGACAGCCTCAGAAATTTGGTCTTTGGGAAGGCAGGTCGCAAAACTACTTTCGAGGGGCGGTCCCATAAAACCACGAATCGTTTTGGCATCAGGGCTAGGCACCCCGAGCTCCTTAAAAGTATGAGTAAAGGCATTGTGAATCCCGATAGAACTGTCAACGAGGGTTCCATCCAGATCGAAAAAAATCGCTGTGATAGGGGTCATGGTTTCTCCTATTTGATAAGCTATTCTCCGAAAATTTCTTTTTGGAGGCGGCGACCAGTAGGAGTTGCCGCGAGTCCACCTTCAGCTGTTTCACGAAAGGCAGTTGGCATGCTTGCTCCTACTTGATACATGGCATCGATAACCTCATCCACAGGGATCTTAGATTCGATACCTGCCAGGGCCATGTCTGCTGCGATGAAGGCAAAGCTAGCTCCCATGGCATTACGTTTGACGCAGGGAACTTCAACTAAGCCGGCAACAGGGTCACAGATGAGGCCCAGCATATTTTTAATGACAAAGGCAATGGCCTGACTGGCCTGATAAGGTGTCCCACCGGCAGCTAGAGTTAAGGCGGCAGCACTCATAGCAGAGGCCGAACCAACCTCGGCCTGACAGCCACCTTCAGCACCTGAGATAGAAGCATTGTTTGCGATGACTAGTCCAAAGGCACCAGCAGCAAAGAGGAAATCCAGCTGTTGCTCGTGGCTGAGGTCTAATTTTTCAATAGCAGCAGTGAGAACGGAAGGCAGACAGCCAGCACTTCCAGCGGTCGGAGTGGCACAAACCAAGCCCATTTTGGCATTGTGTTCATTGACTGCAATGGCATTTCGGGCAGCAGAGAGAATCGTGTAATCTGACAGAGTTTTTCCGTTTTTAATGTAGTGATCCAATTTGGCAGCATCTCCACCTGTCAGGCCACTACGAGATTTATTTTCATTGAGACCAAGTTGGACAGAGGCTTTCATGACTTCCAGATTGCGTTCCATGAGAAGGAAGACTTCTTCACGTTCGCGACCGGTCAATTCAAACTCTGTTGTAATCATGAGTTCTGCGACATTTCCTTGAAAGTCCAGATCTGCTTGCTCGACCAATTCTTTGATAGAATAAAACATGCTTCCTCCTATTTAAAGAAATTGACATTGTGGAGATGAGGGATTTTTCGAATTTCTTCGATGGCCTCATCACAGTTGCGACTGTCAACTTCGATAATCATAATAGCTTTTTCACCAGCTTTTTCACGAGTAACATTCATCTGAGCGATATTGATACCATAGCGGGAAAGGGCCTCTGTTACGAGGGCAATCATACCTGGAATATCTTGATGAACAATGATGATAGTCGGTGTATTCATATTGAGAGAGACGGCAAAGCCATTGAGTTCGGTTACCTGAATATTTCCTCCCCCGATAGAAATACCAGTCACGCTAATGGTCTTATGAGCATTTTTGACGGTAATTTTAGTGGTGTTTGGGTGAGGGGCATTGCTGTCTTTCTGAATGGTCCAGACAATCTTGATGCCACGCTTGTGGGCAATTTCCAGGCTGTTTGGGATTTCAGGATCATCTGTATCCATGCCCAAAATACCTGCAACAAGGGCTAGGTCTGTTCCGTGACCACGATAGGTTTTGGCAAATGAGTTAAATAGTTGGAATTCGACTTCTGTCGGAGTATCATCAAAAATGGAAGAGACAATCTTCCCAATGCGAACAGCACCAGCGGTATGGCTACTAGATGGGCCAATCATAACTGGTCCGATAATATCAAAGACAGATTGAAAACGAAGTGATTTCATCAGTTTCCCCTTATAAAAATTCTTACCTCTATTATATCAAAGAATGGGAGTCTTGACTTTAATTGTGAATGAAAACCTTTTTAATGCCACAAACAGCATAAAATAGCGACTTTTATGACAAAAAATAGCTTGTTTAGGGAAATAAAAAATAATTTTGTAATATTTCTACATAAAAGTGTCAAGAAACGGTAATATTTAAAGGGTATCATAGAACTATAGAAAGAAGGAGAATTTTCAAATATGAAATCAACAACTAAAAAGATTAAAACAACTCTTGCAGGAGTAGCTGCCTTGTTTACAGTATTTGCTCCATCATTTGTATCTGCTCAAGAATCATCAACTTACACTGTTAAAGAAGGTGATACACTTTCAGAAATCGCTGAAACTCACAACACAACTGTTGAGAAATTGGCAGAAAACAACCACATCGACAACATTCATTTGATTTATGTTGGTCAAGAGTTGGTTATCGATGGTCCTGTAGCACCTGTTGCAACACCAGCGCCAGCTACTTATGCGGCACCAGCTGCTCAAGATGAAACTGTTTCAGCTCCAGTAGTAGAAACTACAGAAGTAGTGGAAGAAGCAGCACCAGCTACAAGCGCTCCAGTAGCAGCAGAAACTTCAGCACCAGCTGCAAGCGCTCCAGTAGCAGCAGAAACTTCAGCACCAGCTGCAAGCGCTCCAGTAGCAGCAGAAACTTCAGCACCAGCTGCAACTGTAAGTGGATCTGAAGCAGAAGCTAAAGAATGGATTGCACAAAAAGAATCAGGTGGTAGCTATACAGCTACAAACGGCCAATACATTGGGCGTTACCAATTAACAGATTCATACTTGAACGGTGACTACTCAGCTGAAAACCAAGAACGTGTAGCAGATGCTTACGTTGCAGGACGTTACGGTTCATGGTCAGCCGCTAAAAACTTTTGGCTTAACAACGGCTGGTATTAAGAAATAGAAAAAGAGCCTTTGATGGCTCTTTTTGTGTGCTTTTGTTTGATAAAAGACAATTAAAATTAGTGATAGCTGATTGATTACTATTGACCGGATGATGTAATACCGTTACCTAAATTAGCAAGATTATCACCGTTTGTATTGGAGGCTTCAGCATTATTACTATTACTATTGGTATTAGCCTCTGCTTGAGATTCTGAAGTATTGGCAGCTTGATTTTGTGTACTTACTCCATTATTTCCGCTACTGTCAACACTATCAGATGAATATTGCTCACTTGCAGGTGCTTGTGAACTGTATCTGTTCCCATTTGACTCAGTATAGGTTGAAGTGTAGCTACCTATTGACTCAGTATAGGTTGAAGTGTAGCTCCCTCCTTCTGAGGAATTGGTTTCTCTTCCCCTTGCGTTACTAGTCGTTTCTGTTTCTTGTTTATTAGACTTTTGTTCTTCTTCTTTTTTGGTCAAGACTTCAACTTGCTTTTGGAATTTAGAAATCAGTTCTTGAATGGGTTTTATTTTTTCATCAATAGTGGCTTGTTCGCTTGTGGAGTTGACACTTTTAATGATTTCTATTATTTTTTGTAAGGAAGTGATGGCTGTTTCAAGTGTTTGTTTATCTTCAAACTGGCTATCGGATTCCTTTATATCCAATTTTAAAGCTTTTTCGCTATAATGATTGGTGATTTTATCGGCAGTAGAAGTAAGAAAATCTGCTAATGTCTTTTTGCCTTCGTCAGTGGTTGGCTTCAATTCTTGAATTTTTTTCCAATCCTCTATAATTGTATCAGAATCGATATTGAAATCTTTGGTGGCGTTTTTTACTTGTTCGACATCTTGTTCATTTTTTTGCCGTTTGAAGAAGGCAATGTTCCCTCTTTCTGTTAAGATATTTTCTTGATGAATGACTAAACCTATTAAAAGTCCAAGACTTAGGACAATGATAATAGTGAAAATGGTATTTTTTGATTTTAGGATATCTTTGTAGTTTTTCACGATCGTTATACGTACATGGATAGTAGTATCTTTAATGGGTCATGTACGCCTTCCTCCTCATTATAGTATATCATTTTTAGTTTATTTTATAAATAAGTTTATAAGTAGAAGCGAGATTTAGCTGTACACTACCTCTTTTTTTGATTATATTGATGTTTCTATCAAAGAGAATGTTAGATTATCAGCCTCTTCCTTGTCTTCTCCAACCAAGCATGTTATAATGAATACTGCTCAAGCGACCTTCAATCGTGAAGCACACACGACCTTCAATCGTGAATAAACGAATAGATGGGAGACTTACCATGAGTGATAACTCTAAAACACGTGTTGTTGTGGGGATGAGTGGTGGTGTCGATTCGTCGGTGACGGCTCTTCTTCTCAAGGAGCAGGGCTACGATGTGATCGGTATCTTCATGAAGAACTGGGATGACACAGATGAAAACGGCGTCTGTACGGCGACCGAAGATTATAAGGATGTGGCTGCGGTGGCAGACCAGATTGGCATTCCTTACTACTCTGTCAATTTTGAAAAAGAGTACTGGGATCGCGTTTTTGAGTATTTCCTAGCGGAATACCGTGCAGGGCGCACGCCAAATCCAGATGTTATGTGCAACAAGGAAATCAAGTTCAAGGCCTTTTTGGACTATGCCATGACCTTGGGGGCAGACTATGTAGCGACTGGGCACTATGCCCGAGTGGCACGTGATGAGGGTGGCATCGTTCACATGCTTCGTGGCGTGGACAATGGCAAGGACCAAACCTATTTCCTCAGCCAACTTTCGCAAGAACAACTTCAAAAAACCATGTTCCCACTAGGACATTTGGAAAAGCCTGAAGTTCGCAGACTAGCAGAAGAAGCAGGCCTTGCGACTGCTAAGAAGAAAGACTCGACAGGGATTTGCTTTATCGGAGAAAAGAACTTTAAAAATTTCCTCAGCAACTACCTGCCAGCTCAGCCTGGTCGCATGATGACTGTGGATGGTCGCGATATGGGCGAGCATGCTGGGCTTATGTACTATACGATTGGTCAGCGTGGTGGACTTGGTATCGGTGGGCAACACGGTGGTGACAATGCCCCTTGGTTCGTTATCGGAAAAGACCTAAGCAAGAATATTCTCTATGTAGGACAAGGATTCTATCATGATTCGCTCATGTCAACTAGCCTAGAGGCCAGTCAAGTTCACTTTACTCGTGAGATGCCAGAGGAATTTACACTAGAATGCACAGCAAAATTCCGCTACCGTCAGCCTGATTCTAAGGTGACAGTACATGTCAAAGGAGATAAGGCAGAGGTTATCTTTGCAGAACCGCAACGCGCGATTACACCAGGACAGGCAGTTGTATTTTACGATGGCGAAGAGTGTCTAGGTGGTGGTTTGATTGACAATGCTTACCGTGATGGACAAGTTTGTCAGTACATTTAGATTGACAAATTTTCTCAATTTGCTACAATAATAAAAGCAATAGAAATGATGGTCAAAGCTCATGGATGTTGCAGGCTTTTTTGTCCTGCACTTCTTTGGAGTTTTGACTGTTTTTGTGTCGTTTAATGGAAAGGACAAGAATGACTCAGCAAGACTTTCGGACAAAAGTAGGAAATACAGTTTTTGGTGTTCGGGCGACAGCCTTGATTCTCCAAAATCGCAAGATTCTAGTCACCAAAGACAAGGTCAAGTATTACACTATTGGCGGTGCCATCCAAGTCAATGAAAGAACGGAGGACGCAGTTGTCCGTGAAGTCAGGGAAGAACTGGGTGTCAAAGCTCAAGCTGGGCAACTAGCTTTTGTTGTTGAAAATCATTTTGAACAAGACGGTGTTTCCTATCACAACATTGAATTTCATTATCTGGTGGACTTGCTTGAAGATGCCCCATTGACCATGCAGGAAGATGAGAAAAGGCAGCCCTGTGAATGGATTGATTTGGATAAACTTGAGGATTTCCAGTTAGTTCCAGCCTTTCTAAAAACAGCCCTACCAGATTGGGACGGCCAACTAAGACACATCCATCTTGAGGAATAGGAGAGAAACATGACTTATAATTTTACTGAAGAATACGATATTATTGTAATTGGTGCGGGACACGCTGGGGTAGAAGCATCCCTAGCTGCTAGTCGTATGGGTTGTAAGGTCTTACTTGCGACCATCAATATTGAAATGCTGGCTTTCATGCCTTGTAACCCCTCTATCGGTGGTTCTGCCAAAGGGATTGTTGTGCGTGAAGTTGATGCCCTCGGTGGCGAGATGGCCAAAACCATTGACAAGACTTACATCCAGATGAAGATGCTTAACACAGGGAAGGGGCCAGCTGTCCGTGCCCTTCGTGCGCAGGCTGACAAGGAGCTTTACTCTAAGGAGATGCGCAAGACAGTTGAAAATCAAGAGAATCTGACCCTTCGTCAAACCATGATTGATGAGATTTTGGTTGAAGATGGCAAGGTTGTTGGTGTTCGTACAGCAACCCATCAAGAATATGCTGCTAAGGCTGTTATCGTGACGACAGGGACGGCCCTCCGTGGGGAAATTATCATTGGAGACCTTAAGTATTCATCAGGTCCTAACCACAGCCTAGCTTCTATTAACCTTGCTGACAATCTCAAGGAACTGGGCCTCGAAATCGGTCGTTTCAAGACAGGAACTCCTCCACGTGTCAAGGCTTCTTCTATCAATTACGATGTGACAGAGATTCAGCCAGGGGACGAAGCGCCAAATCACTTCTCATATACTTCACGTGATGAGGACTATGTCAAGGATCAAGTGCCGTGCTGGTTGACCTATACTAACGGTACCAGTCATGAGATTATCCAAAATAACCTCCACCGTGCGCCTATGTTTACAGGTGTGGTCAAGGGAGTGGGGCCTCGTTACTGTCCGTCGATTGAGGACAAGATTGTTCGCTTTGCGGACAAGGAACGCCACCAACTATTCCTTGAGCCAGAGGGGCGCAATACTGAGGAAGTCTATGTTCAAGGACTTTCAACCAGTCTACCTGAGGATGTCCAGCGTGAGCTGGTTCATTCTATCAAAGGGTTGGAAAATGCAGAGATGATGCGGACAGGTTATGCCATTGAGTATGATATGATCTTGCCTCATCAGTTGCGTGCGACTCTGGAAACCAAGAAAATCTCAGGTCTTTTCACTGCTGGTCAGACCAATGGAACGTCAGGTTACGAAGAGGCAGCAGGCCAAGGGATTATCGCGGGTATCAATGCGGCTCTGAAAATCCAAGGTAAACCTGAGTTGATTTTAAAACGAAGTGACGGTTATATCGGAGTCATGATTGACGACTTAGTGACCAAGGGAACCATTGAGCCTTATCGCCTTTTGACCAGTCGGGCTGAATACCGCCTCATTCTCCGCCATGACAATGCTGATATGCGTTTGACTGAGATGGGCCGTGAGATTGGTCTTGTGGATGATGAACGCTGGGATCGCTTTGAAATTAAGAAAAATCAATTTGACAATGAGATGAAGCGACTAGATAGCATCAAACTCAAGCCAGTCAAGGAAACCAATGCCAAGGTTGAGGAGATGGGATTCAAGCCGTTGACAGATGCGGTGACAGCCAAGGAATTCCTTCGCCGTCCAGAAGTTTCTTACCAAGATGTGGTAGCCTTCATCGGACCAGCTGCAGAGGACTTGGATGACAAGATTATCGAATTGATTGAAACAGAAATCAAATACGAAGGCTATATTTCCAAAGCCATGGATCAGGTTGCCAAGATGAAACGTATGGAAGAAAAACGCATTCCAGCCAATATTGATTGGGATGATATTGATTCTATCGCAACCGAAGCCCGTCAGAAGTTCAAACTCATCAATCCAGAAACCATCGGTCAAGCCAGCCGTATTTCGGGAGTAAACCCAGCAGATATTTCTATTTTGATGGTGTATTTGGAAGGTAAAAATCGTAGTATTTCTAAAACTCTTCAAAAATCAAAATAATACGTCGTCGGCTTCTTACGAATGAGTTCAAAGCTTGGCTTTGATTCATCTCCAGCCTCCCATAGTTCCCCGAACTATGGGAGCTAACTCAAGTTATGCTTTCGCTAGCCTTCTAGTCTGATTTCGATTTTTATTGAGTTTCAATCTCAAAAGAAAGCATAGAGAAAAACAGCTCCGAAAAATCGGGGCTGTTTTGTTGACTTATTCTTCATCTGGTGTGAGGATCATAGGGATGATAATCGGTTCACGTTCTGTATTTTCATAGAGGAAGGGGCGAATAGCGTTGACAATAGCACCATTGACAGATTGCACGCTAGCATCCTTGTTTTTCAGTGCGATACGAATAGCATTGAAGAGGATACGCTGGCTTTGGCGAATCAAGTCGCCAGACTCTCTCATATAGACAAAGCCTCGGCTGAGGATATCTGGTCCAGACAGAATCATCTGCGATTTGAAGTCAACAGTTGCGACTGCCAGAACGACACCGTCTTCAGATAGATCACGACGATCTTTGAGGACAGCAGCACCGATTTCACCGATACGATTTCCATCGACATAGATATCTTGGGCGTTGAAATGACCTGCGATACGAGCTGAGTCAGCAGTAAGGGCAAGCACATCACCATTGCTCATGATAAAGATATTGTCCTTCTCAACACCAGTATCCACTGCTAGTCCAGCGTGGACTTTTTGCATGCGGTATTCACCGTGGACAGGCATGAAGTATTTTGGCTTAATCAAGCGGAGCATGAGTTTTTGCTCTTGCTGGCCACCGTGTCCAGATGTATGGATATTGTTAACCTTACCGTGGATAACTTCGACACCAGCTTCAGAAATGATGTTAATCAGCTTGTTGACGCTAGTTGTATTTCCAGGGATTGGACTTGAAGAGAAGATAACCGTATCACCGGGTTGGAGTTGTACCTGACGGTGGGTTCCGTTGGCGATACGAGAGAGAGGGCTGCCATAGGTTCACCCTGACTACCTGTACAGAGGATGAGAACCTCGCCTGCAGGGTAGTCTTTGATTTCGTTTGGCTCGATAAAGGTTCCCTTAGGAGCTCTGATGTAGCCAAGGTCGATTCCGTTGACAATGGCCTTTTCCATGGAACGACCAAAGACCGCAATCTTGCGTCCAGTCTTAACAGCAGCTTCTGTTGCTTGCTGGAGACGGAAGATATTTGAGGCAAAGGATGCAAAGATGATACGTCCTTCAATGCCTTGGATAATCTTCATGATGGACTGACCAACGACTTTTTCAGAGTTGGTAAACGTTGGCACTTCTGCATTTGTTGAGTCAGACAGGAGACAGAGAACACCTTCTTCACCAAGGGCTGCCATACGGTGCAAGTCCGCAGGTTCTCCAACTGGCGTGAAGTCGAACTTGAAGTCACCCGTACAGACGATTTTCCCTTGAGGAGTATGAATAACAATTCCCAAAGGCTCTGGAATAGAGTGAGTCGTTCTAAAGAAAGTTGCCTTGAGGTTTTTAAAGGTTAACTCAGTGTTGTGGTTGATTTCGTAAAGTTTGGCGTTGCGCAAGAGGCCGTGTTCTTCGAGTTTCCCACGGATTAAAGCCAAGGCAAGCGGTCCAGCGTAGATAGGGACATTTGCTTGCTTGAGCAGGAAAGGAATCCCACCGATGTGGTCCTCGTGTCCGTGGGTAATCAAAACAGCCTTGACGCGGTCGATATTGTCTACGATGTAAGAGTAATCAGGAATGACATAGTCGATACCCAGCAAGTCATCTTCTGGGAATTTAATCCCAGCATCGACGATGATAATCTCATCTTGGTATTCAATTCCATATGTGTTTTTCCCGATTTCTCCCAGACCACCGATGGCAAAAACACCAACTTCTTCAGGTTTAAGAGTATAGGCCATATTAGAACTCCGTGATTTCGAAGGCGCCAGTTTCTTTTTCGTAATCTAGCAATTTGTCAGACAAGAGTTCGATATACTCGATATGGTACTCTGGGCGATTTTCTTCGACAAGTTGGCGAGCAGCGATACGACCCTCAAGTTCTGAGCTGGCATCGATGTCTAGGTAAAGTGCACGTGTTGTTTCACGACGTGGGCTACGTTCTTTGGTTTCTTGATAAAAAACTTTGTAAATCATATAGTTCCTTTCTATTTACAGGTCAGCTTATTCCAAACTTTTAGCATATATTTGCTTGATTTCATTCCATTTTGTGTCTAGGTTGACCTTGATTCGTTACAATTATTTCAATTATACCACAAAATGAAAGATTAGTAAAAGACGGAAACGGGAAAGTCATATAAGCACTCAAAAGTAAGCGTTTGCAAAAATAAAGAAAATATGTTATTTTGATAATGGGAATGATTTTTATCGCTTGTCATAATTCCATATAGATTTTAAGTCAAGGAGGTTGCCCTATGTATAACTTATTTTCTTTTGCTATCGGAGTTCGCTTGGTGGCTTTTATCGTTTTTGTTGCTTGCGTTTATGCGGGGAATCTTCTATTTGCAAAACTGCAACAACGACAAACCAAGTTCTTGTGGAAAATTACCTTTGTGACTCTTTACTCGATTTTTCTCCTCCTCCTAACCTATGTCGTTTGGTTTGTATTTTACTTTGGATTAAATGCTTAGATGCCCTGCTCATGCTAGGGCATTTTTGTTTGGGGATAAAGAAAATTCCACCCCATCTATTAAGATGAGGTGGTCTTTGCATTTTTCTAAAATGACATGACAATGGAATTTTCAGAGCTTATTATTTTTATGGTAATCATTGTTCTGCTCAAAAATAGAGTTGAAGCATAAAAATAAAACAATACAAACAGATAAATCGAATGGTAAAGGGATAGTAGTAATGTTTAAATCATTGAGAATGCTGAGAAAACTGTAAGAGATAAATATAATAAAATTCATCCTTCTAAAAATGTGTCTTTTATCTAGCATGACTTACAAAACTTTTTACGGAGATCTTTTCCAATGGTATAACCTGCCATAAATAAAGCGATACCAACACCTGCACCAAAACCACCCTTGATTTCTTGCAATTCCTTATTAGAAATTTCATGATAGTTGTTCAAATCTTTAATCATATTAATCTCCTCCTAAAAAATAACCAGCTGCCAAACCAGAACCTACAAGTGCTGTTCCACCTGCAATAGCTTTCCAAGATACTGCTACTCCAAAGATAACCAAGGGAGCGAGACCGCCCTCAATATCTGATAATTCATTTTCAGATAGGGATAAAAATTGATTGTCAAGAACGTCAAAATTTGTCATTGAACTTTCCTCCTTTTTTCTTGTTCACTTTTATATTCGGAAAAGAAAAGGAAAAGTGAAGATTTTTTTGAATTTTATTTGCGAATTGTATTTTAGTTAAGTGCAGGCTTTTTTATTTGGGGGTAAAGAAAATTCCCATGTGCCAGCTTTTGTAGTATAATAGTAAGCAGACAAAAAGATAGGAATGTGTTATGAAAGTATTAGCTTTTGATACGTCCAGCAAGGCTCTTTCTCTCGCTATTTTAGAGGACAAGCAGATTCTTGCCGAGACGACGATTAATATCAAGAAAAATCACAGTATTACCCTCATGCCTGCCATCGATTTTTTGATGGCAAGTTTAGATTGGACACCTAAGGATTTGGACCGAATCGTGGTGGCTGAAGGGCCAGGTAGCTACACAGGTTTGCGAATTGCGGTGGCAACTGCCAAGACTTTGGCTCATACTCTGAACATTGAGTTGGTTGGTATGTCGAGTCTCTTGGCTCTGGTGCCACACCAACAAGAAGGCTTGTTCGTTCCATTGATGGATGCGCGTCGCAACAATGTTTATGCAGGATTTTATGAAAATGCTAAGCCTGTCATGCCAGAAGCGCACCTATCTTTTGAAGAGGTGTTAGAAAAAGTCAAGGGTGCTAGCCAGGTAACTTTTGTCGGAGAAGTTGGAGCTTTTGTGGAGCAGATTCAAGAACACTTGCCAAGGACTAATTACAAAGAAACTTTGCCTAATGCAGCTAATCTTGCTCTTTGGGTCTGGGAAAAGGAAGCTGACTCCTTGCATGATTTTGTACCCAACTACCTCAAACGTGTCGAGGCTGAGGAAAACTGGCTCAAGAATCACACTGAATCTGGCGAGTCTTACATTAAACGCCTATGATAGAAATCAAACGAATCCAACAACAGCCTGACCTAGCTCAAGCCATCTACGCTGTTATGATAGCTGTTTACCCAGTCAGTCCTTGGACGCTGGAACAAATCCAAGCAGACCTGGCTCAAGACCAGACTTGGTATGCTCTGGCTTATGATGGAGCAGAAGTGATTGGATTTCTAGCTGTGCAGGAAATATCTTTGAGGCAGAAGTCTTGCAAATCGCTGTCAAAGAAGCCTATCGAGGTCAGGGGATTGCCTCGGCCTTGTTTGCTCAATTGCCGACAGATAAGGAGATTTTCCTCGAAGTCAGAAAGTCAAATCAACGAGCGCAAGCATTTTACAAGAAAGAAAAGATGGCAGTCATCGCTGAGCGAAAGGCCTACTACCATGACCCAGTCGAGGACGCCATTATCATGAAGAGAGAAATAGATGAAGGATAGATATATTTTAGCATTTGAGACATCCTGTGATGAGACCAGTGTCGCCGTCTTGAAAAACGACGATGAGCTCTTGTCCAATGTCATTGCTAGTCAAATTGAGAGTCACAAACGCTTTGGGGGCGTAGTGCCTGAAGTAGCCAGTCGTCACCATGTCGAGGTCATTACAGCCTGTATCGAGGAGGCTCTGGCAGAAGCAGGGATTACCGAAGACGATGTGACAGCTGTTGCTGTTACCTATGGACCAGGCTTGGTCGGAGCCTTGCTAGTTGGTTTGTCAGCTGCCAAGGCCTTTGCTTGGGCGCATGGACTTCCGCTGATTCCCGTTAACCACATGGCTGGCCACCTCATGGCCGCTCAGAGTGTGGAGCCTTTGGAGTTTCCCTTGCTAGCCCTTTTGGTCAGCGGTGGACACACAGAGTTGGTTTATGTTTCGGAGGCTGGTGATTACAAGATTGTTGGGGAAACGCGAGATGACGCTGTTGGTGAGGCCTATGATAAGGTTGGCCGTGTCATGGGCTTGACCTATCCTGCCGGTCGTGAGATTGATGAGCTAGCTCATCAGGGACAGGATATTTATGATTTTCCTCGTGCTATGATTAAGGAAGATAATCTGGAGTTTTCATTCTCAGGTTTGAAATCGGCTTTTATCAATCTTCACCACAATGCCGAGCAAAAGGGAGAAAGCTTGTCCACAGAAGATTTGTGTGCTTCCTTCCAAGCAGCAGTTATGGATATTCTCATGGCAAAAACCAAGAAGGCTTTGGAGAAATACCCTGTTAAAACCCTTGTCGTGGCAGGTGGTGTGGCAGCCAATAAAGGTCTCAGAGAACGTCTAGCAACTGAAATCACAGATGTCAAGGTTATCATCCCACCTCTGCGCCTCTGCGGAGACAATGCAGGTATGATTGCCTATGCCAGCGTCAGCGAGTGGAACAAAGAAAATTTTGCAAGCTGGGACCTCAATGCCAAACCAAGCCTCGCTTTTGATACCATGGAATAAAGAGTCAGCTTAGGGCTGGCTTTTTTGCTCTCTTAAATGTCAGAATATTTTGACAAAACTATAAAAATGATGATATAATATCTAAACAATAGGAGGTGGTGAGATGATTGAGAGAATGGAATTGGGAGAATTTTACAAGGAATTGCGGCTGGCGAGGAAACTCAAACAGTCAGATGTGGCTTGTGCTGGACTGACAGCATCCCAGCTATCCAAGTTTGAACTAGGACAGTCTATGCTGTCTGCGGACAAGCTAATCCTAGCTATTCAAGGGATCAATATGAATTTCGATGAATTTGGGCACAAGCTTAACAACTATCAAGAATCTCCACATATGCGAATTGGTAGAAAGGTTGTGGATCGGTTTGCCCACCAAGATATAGCTGGCTTAGAGCAACTGTTGGAGGAAGTCGAGCAAGAACAGATGGCGCAGACCTATCGTCGTTTGAATGCTATTGTAATCAAAGATGCCATCCATTCATTAGATAAAAGCTACCCACTGGCAGAGGAGGATAGCGAATTTTTGACCAGCTATCTCTATGCTATCGAGTCTTGGACCTGGTTTGAACTCTATATATTCTGTAATACTATGCCCTTCTTGAGCAACCAAGATTTGATATTTTTATCAACTGCTTTAATTGAAAAATCCAAAGAATTTAAAGAGTTAGTACACAATCGATTGTATATGAAGCAAGGACTCTTAAATATCTTATCAGAGCTCATGGAGCGAAAACTTTTCTCCTACATCCCAATCTTTGAAGCTGAGTTGGAGAGCATGCTGCGTCCGTATGATGTTTTTGAAAAAGTATCGTGGCAGTTTTTAAAGAAAATGCAGATTTTCCTTCAAACCAAAGGAAGCAATCAAAAAGAGATTGAACACTTTATCCAATCTCTGCAAGTATTAGAAAATCCACAATTGACATCCCTCTTCGAATTACGTTTGCAGCAATACAAAGAACTTATTGAGTAGTCAACAATCGCAAATCTGAAATTTCTATAAGAAAAAATATCAAATATGCGATTTACTAAAATGTGGTGATTTCCGTGTTATACTATCCTTATTTCATAGTATAGGAGAAAATAGAATGAAAAAGTTAATCTCACGCCACTACTTTATTATAGCTATTCTATTAGTACTTGCTGACCAGTTCTTCATTCGTTTGCTTTTACATAGCGATCTTGCTGCTGGTCTATCCGACTTTGCCTATTATCTGTCGGATATGATGTTGAATTTTCTTGTGGTTTTATTTGCTCTTATTGCTATGGTTTGGTCAGGGAAATGGCAACAAATTAACAGTAGAAAATTTAAAGGATCCTATCTTTTTTATTCCTTCTTAGCTCTTCTTGCTTTTGTTATTTGGAATTTCGTCACCTTTTTTCTTTTCCCACCTACCCGAAATGAAATTTCTTATCAACTGGATGTTCCTACTTTTACAGGAGCTACGGCATTTTTGATGTATTTTTTCTATCCTGTGATTGCAGGTCCCATTTTTGAAGACATGATTTATCGTGGATTAGTGATGACTGCTCTGGAAAAAGGGAAGAAGTGGGGACTGGATGTGCTTGGCTCAGCTATATTATTTGGAATTTTGCACATTAGTAATCACGGTTGGGTTTTGACAGACTTTTTCGTATATATGGGTGGCGGTCTCATATTTGCAGTCTTGTTTAGAGTGACCAAGTCCATTTATTGGCCTATTGGGTTGCATATAGTCTATAATGGCATTGGTCAAATTTTACCGTTACTGTAATTTTGGTTGTTAGTAGTATCGCGGTCTATCCTTGGGGAAAGATTCCCATTTGAATTTAAAAAGGAGTTGTAATGAAAGTATTTCTTCAAAATAGAGATTTTAGGCAATTAACCATCAACCAGTGGATTTCAACGGTTGGGGATACGATTTTTTATCTGGCCTTTTTGAATTATGTGGCAGATGCGTCTTTTGCCCCTTTGGCGATTTTACTTATCACGATTTCAGAAACCCTTCCCCAAGTTCTACAAATCTTTCTGGGAGTTTTGGCGGATTTTCAACATCATCGTGTCCTAAAATATACAATTATTAGTTTTGCAAAATTTTTGCTTTACTCTATAGTGTCCCTATCGCTTTCAGGGCAGTCTTTCTCCTTGTTGCTAGTAGCATTTATTTGTCTGATTAACCTCTTGTCTGACACATTGAGCTATTTTTCAGGCGCCATGCTCACTCCGATTTTCATTAGAATTATTGGGCAAGACCATCTGGCAGAAGCTATTGGATTTAAACAGTCAACTGTTAGTTTAGTGAAAACAATCAGTAATATTTTAGGAGGAGTCTTATTAGGTATTCTATCCATCCAGTTTATTTCCTTACTGAACGCTCTTACCTTTTTAATCGCATTTTTAGGTATCCTATTCATAAAAAATGATCTCTTGAAAGTAGAAAAAACGATTAGCTATCAAGAAGGACTCTCTGTAAAATCCTTTTGCCAGCATCTGCTCCAATCATCGAAATTGATATGGAATATGAATAAGGTGCTCTTGGTTTTGTTTATTATCTCTATTAGTCAAGCAGTGATAAATGTTACAGTTCCTGTTTCTACTCTGTTTTTGAGAAATCAACCCTTTTTGAATTTACAAACAGGTCAATCTCTTGCCTTGTTATCCACTCTTGAATTAGCAGCCCTTATTGTCGGAAGTCTTGTGAGTGGCTATCTGAAAAATACGATTTCTATAAAAACAGCTCTATATGCCTCACTTGTTATCCAGTTGCTTCTTCTAGTAGGATTTGCCACAGTTCGTTTTGACTGGATTCTTATCTTTAGTGCCTTGGATGCCTTTTTCGCAGGTATTCTCTCTCCTCGATTACAGGAACTCATTTTTAAACAAATACCTGAGGAGTCAATGGGAGCAGTTCAATCCTCTATCGGTGCTATTACGGTTGTTTTACCGAGCTTATTTACAATAGCTTTGGTAACCATTGCTACTAGCTTTGGAACTCTGGCAGTTAGCTTTGTTTTATTGCTATTTCTTCTAGTTGCCTTTTCCATGCTCTTGAATATCCGTGAAAACATTTAGCGGAGAATTTGTATAATATATGTTTGAGACTGGATTGCCAGTCTTTTTATGATAGCTACAATCAGCAGACTTTTTTCTCTTTCCTGAATGTGTTATAATAGTCCATGCTGTGGCTGGAGTCTTTTCAGCCCATTTATTAAGATAATATGAGGAGAAAGATGAAAGAAAAAGGATTTTGGGAGGGGGCACAGGCAGCCATGCCAACGGCCCTGGGTTATGTTAGTATCGGGCTGGCCTGTGGGATTATTGGTGCGCCCTATGTGACACCTGTTGAGATGGGCTTGATGAGCCTCTTTGTTTATGCCGGGAGTGCCCAGTTTGCCATGCTGGCCTTGATTGCGGTTCAAGCTCCTGTGGCTGCTATTGCTATGACGGTCTTTTTGATTAATTTGCGTCTCTTTTTGTTGAGCTTGCACGCATCAACCTATTTCCGCCATACTAGTCTCTGGCAAAATATCGGTATGTCTAGTATCTTGACGGATGAGACTTATGGCGTTTTGATGGGCGAATTGGCCCATACAGACAAGGTCAATCCTATGTGGATGCACGGGAACAATCTCAACAGCTATGTGGCTTGGTTTGTGGGGACAGTGGTTGGAACGGCTCTGGGTGGCCTGCTGCCAAATCCAGAAATTTTTGGTTTAGATTTTGCCCTGGTTGGGATGTTCATCGGAATTTTTGCTTCGCAATTCCAGATTATGCAAAGACGGATTCCTGTCCGCAATCTGCTTATTATCCTAGCAGTTGTTGCAGTGTCCTTCTTTTTACTCTTAACAGTGGTGTCTCAGTCGCTAGCTGTTCTGTTTGCGACCTTGCTAGGTTGTACAATGGGGGTGGTTTTAGATGGTCAGTAAGTATCTTTTATTAGCAGTTATTTTCTCTGGCTTGGTGACTTGGATTCCCCGTATGATTCCCTTCATCTTGGTCAAGTATAAGGGCTTGCCTGCGATCGTTGAGCGTTTTTTGAAGTTCTTGCCCGTTTCTATTATCTTTGCCTTGATTCTTTCAAGTGTAGTGACAGGCAAGGTTGGTAACTTACCTCAAATCAAATGGCTGGACTTCTTAGCCATCTTTCCAACAGCTTGGGTAGCCTTTCGCTACCGCAATCTAGTCGGAACAGTTCTATTTGGAGTGGTCTTGATTGCAGTCTTGCGTTTGGTCTTTTAAATCAGCCATAAAGAAAATTTATCACAAAGATAGATATCATATAATGGCGTAATTGGTCTTTTTCTGTTAAGATTATAAGGTATTCTTATTTTGGAGGAAATGAAATGAAAAAAATCGTAAAATACTCATCTCTTGCTGCCTTAGGACTTGTTGCTGCAGGTGTGCTAGCAGCTTGCTCAGGTGGTGCTAAGAAAGAAGAAGCAGCTAGCAAGAAAGAAATTATCGTTGCAACCAATGCTTCACCAAAACCATTCAACTATGAAGAAAATGGTGAATTGACTGGTTATGAGATTGAACTAGTTCGCGCTATCTTTAAAGATTCTGACAAGTATGATGTCAAGTTTGAGAAGACAGAGTGGTCAGGTGTCTTTGCAGGACTTGACGCTGACCGTTACCAAATGGCCGTTAACAACATCAGCTACACTAAAGAACGCGCGGAGAAATACCTTTATGCAGCTCCAACTGCTAAAAACCCTAACGTTCTTGTAGTGAAAAAAGACGACTCTAGCATCAAATCGCTTGATGATATCGGTGGAAAATCAACAGAAGTTGTTCAAGGGACAACTTCTGCTAAACAGTTAGAAGACTACAACAAACAACACTCAGATAATCCAACTGTCCTTAACTACACTAGAGCTGACTTCCAACAAATCATGGGACGCTTGAGCGATGGCCAGTTTGACTACAAGATTTTTGATAAAATCGGTGTTGAAACAGTCATCAAGAACCAAGGTTTGGACAACTTGAAAGTTATCGAACTTCCAAGCGACCAACAACCTTACGTTTACCCACTTCTTGCTAAAGGTCAAGATGAGTTGAAAACATTTGTAGACAAACGCATCAAAGAACTCTACAAAGACGGAACTCTTGAAAAATTGTCAAAACAATTCTTCGGAGACACTTACCTACCAGCAGAAGCTGATATTAAATAATTATTTGAAGTCATCCATTCTGATTCAGATGGGTGATTTCTGAGTCTTTAGGGATATAGTTTTAAACTATATATCTGACTATCTAATAACAATTTGTGAAATCAAACAAATTGTGAGATACTAGTACGGTATTATTTTTAAGGAGAAAGAATCATGAAAATCAAAAAATGGCTTGGTGTAGCAGCCCTTGCTACAGTCGCAGGTTTGGCTCTTGCAGCTTGCGGAAACTCAGAAAAGAAAGCAGACAATGCAACAACTATCAAAATCGCAACGGTTAACCGTAGCGGTTCTGAAGAAAAACGTTGGGACAAAATCCAAGAATTGGTTAAAAAAGACGGCATTACCTTGGAATTTACAGAGTTCACAGACTACTCACAACCAAACAAGGCAACTGCTGATGGCGAAGTAGATTTGAACGCTTTCCAACACTATAACTTCTTGAACAACTGGAACAAAGAAAATGGAAAAGACCTTGTAGCGATTGCAGATACTTACATCTCTCCAATCCGCCTTTACTCAGGTTTGAATGGAAGTGACAACAAGTACACTAAAGTAGAAGACATCCCAGCAAACGGAGAAATCTCTGTACCGAATGACGCTACAAACGAAAGCCGTGCGCTTTACTTGCTTCAATCAGCTGGTTTGATTAAATTGGATGTTTCTGGAACTGCCCTTGCAACAGTTGCTAACATCAAAGAAAATCCAAAGAACTTGAAAATCACTGAATTGGACGCTAGCCAAACAGCTCGTTCATTGTCATCAGTTGACGCTGCCGTTGTAAACAATACCTTCGTTACAGAAGCAAAATTGGACTACAAGAAAGCACTCTTCAAAGAACAAGCTGATGAAAACTCAAAACAATGGTACAACATCATTGTTGCGAAAAAAGATTGGGAATCATCACCTAAGGCTGATGCTATCAAGAAAGTTGTTGCAGCTTACCATACAGATGAAGTGAAAAAAGTTATCGAAGAAACATCAGACGGTTTGGATCAACCAGTTTGGTAATAAGAAACAGGGAGGTGGGAGAGAAAATTCCACCTCTTGCTTTTGTATAGAGCATGGATTGTCAGGAAGAGTAGTTCATAGAAAGGTAGAGAGAATATGGTTTTTCCTAGCGAACAAGAACAAATCGAAAAATTTGAAAAGGATCATGTAGCCCAGCATTATTTTGAGGTTTTGCGTACCTTGATTTCTAAGAAGTCGGTCTTTGCCCAGCAGGTTGGACTTAAGGAAGTCGCAAATTATCTGGGTGAGATTTTCAAGCGTGTTGGGGCTGAAGTGGAGATTGATGAGACTTATACAGCGCCCTTTGTCATGGCGTATTTCAAGAGTTCGCGTCCAGATGCTAAGACCTTGATTTTCTATAACCACTATGACACTGTGCCAGCGGATGGGGATCAGGTCTGGACAGAGGATCCCTTTACGCTTTCGGTGCGCAATGGTTTCATGTATGGGCGTGGGGTCGATGACGACAAGGGTCATATCACAGCTCGTTTGAGTGCTTTGAGAAAATATATGCAGCACCATGATGATTTACCTGTCAATATCAGTTTTATCATGGAGGGGGCGGAGGAATCTGCTTCGACAGACCTGGATAAGTATTTGGAAAAACATGCGGACAAACTCCGTGGAGCGGATTTGTTGGTCTGGGAACAAGGGACCAAGAATGCCTTGGAGCAGTTAGAAATTTCTGGTGGAAATAAGGGGATTGTGACCTTTGATGCCAGGGTGAAAAGCGCTGATGTCGATATCCACTCTAGTTATGGTGGGGTTGTGGAATCAGCTCCCTGGTACCTCCTTCAAGCTCTACAGTCTCTTCGTGCAGCAGATGGCCGTATCTTGGTTGAAGGTTTGTACGAAGAAGTACAAGAGCCGAATGAACGAGAATTAGCCTTGGTGGATACCTATGCTCAACGAAATCCAGGGGAAATCAGCCAGATTTATGGTTTGGAATTGCCTCTCTTACAAGAGGACCGTGCAGCCTTTCTAAAACGTTTCTTTTTTGAGCCAGCTCTTAATATCGAAGGAATTCAGTCGGGTTATCAAGGGCAAGGAGTTAAAACGATATTACCTGCAGAAGCCAGTGCTAAGCTAGAAGTTCGTTTGGTTCCTGGTCTAGAACCGCATGATGTTCTGGAAAAAATTCGGAAACAGCTAGACAAAAATGGCTTTGATAAGGTAGAATTATACTATACCTTGGGAGAGATGAGCTATCGAAGCGACATGAGCGCACCAGCCATTCTCAATGTGATCGAGTTGACCAAGAAATTCTATCCACAGGGCGTTTCAGTCTTGCCGACGACAGCGGGGACAGGGCCTATGCATACGGTCTTTGATGCCTTAGAGGTGCCAATGGTGGCCTTCGGTCTAGGAAATGCCAATAGTCGAGACCACGGTGGAGATGAAAACGTACGAATCGCCGATTATTACACCCATATTGAATTAGTAGAGGAGCTGATTAGAAGCTATGAGTAGAGATATTATCAAGTTAGATCAGATTGATGTGACTTTTTATCAAAAGAAGAGAACAATCACAGCGGTCAAGGATGTGACCATTCATATCCAAGAAGGGGATATCTACGGAATCGTTGGGTATTCTGGAGCAGGGAAATCAACCCTTGTAAGGGTGATTAACCTCTTGCAAAAACCATCTGCAGGGAAAATTACCATTGACGACGATGTGATTTTTGATGGCAAGGTGACCTTGACGGCCGAGCAGTTGCGTCGTAAACGTCAGGATATCGGGATGATTTTCCAGCATTTCAACCTAATGAGCCAAAAGACAGCAGAGGAGAATGTAGCCTTTGCCCTTAAACACTCTGGGCTCAGCAAGGAAGAAAAGAAGGCTAAAGTAGCTAAGTTGTTGGACTTGGTTGGCTTGGCGGACCGTGCTGAAAACTACCCTTCACAACTATCTGGAGGGCAAAAACAGCGTGTGGCCATTGCGCGTGCTTTGGCAAATGATCCAAAAATCTTGATTTCAGACGAATCAACTTCTGCTCTTGACCCTAAGACAACCAAGCAGATTTTGGCCTTGTTGCAAGATTTGAACCAAAAATTAGGATTAACTGTTGTCTTGATTACACATGAAATGCAGATTGTCAAAGATATTGCCAACCGTGTGGCAGTCATGCAGGATGGGCATTTGATTGAGGAGGGTAGTGTTCGTGAAATCTTCTCAGACCCTAAACAACCTTTGACTCAAGACTTTATCTCAACAGCCACAGGTATTGATGAAGCTATGGTCAAAATAGAGAAGCAAGAAATCGTGCAACATCTGTCTGAAAACAGCCTTTTGGTGCAACTCAAGTATGCAGGTGCTTCAACAGACGAGCCACTTTTGAATGAATTGTACAAGCGTTACCAAGTAACGGCTAATATCCTCTATGGAAACATCGAAATTTTGGATGGTACTCCTGTTGGAGAATTGGTTGTGGTCTTGTCAGGTGAAAAAGCAGCGTTAGCAGGTGCTCAAGAAGCCATTCGTCAAGCAGGCGTACAACTAAAAGTATTGAAGGGAGGACAGTAAGATGGAATCATTGATTCAAACCTATTTACCAAATGTCTATAAGATGGGCTGGGCTGGTCAAGCAGGCTGGGGAACGGCCATCTACCTAACTCTTTATATGACAGTTCTTTCTTTCATCATCGGAGGGTTCTTGGGGCTAGTGGCCGGACTCTTCCTTGTTTTGACAGCGCCAGGTGGTGTCTTGGAAAATAAGGTCGTTTTCTGGATTTTAGATAAGATTACCTCTATTTTCCGTGCGGTACCATTTATCATTCTCTTGGCAGTCTTGTCACCTTTCTCCCATCTAATCGTAGGGACAAGCATTGGTCCAAATGCTGCTATCGTACCGCTATCTTTTGCAGTCTTTGCCTTCTTTGCCCGTCAGGTGCAGGTTGTCTTGGCTGAGCTAGATGGTGGTGTTATTGAGGCGGCTCAAGCTAGCGGAGCGACATTCTGGGATATCGTAGGTGTTTACCTATCAGAAGGTCTTCCAGATTTGATCCGTGTGACAACTGTGACCTTGATTTCCCTTGTTGGGGAAACAGCTATGGCGGGGGCAGTTGGAGCTGGAGGTATTGGTAACGTAGCCATCGCTTATGGATTTAATCGTTACAATCACGATGTGACTATTCTTGCGACCCTCATCATTATCTTGATTATCTTTTCTATCCAATTCTTGGGAGACCTCTTGACCAAGAAATTAAGTCATAAATAAAAGAGCCGTGTGGCTCTTTTTTAGTAATCAGATTTTCTGTGCAAATTTTTTACTCAAGATTTGTCCAATTAAGGCGCCAACTAGGGCTCCGATGACAACACTTGCTATAAATAGAAGGATGGTTCCAGGGTTTGGAGCAACCATGATACGGTCGATATATTCTTGTGATTTTCCTCTTGCTAGAAGGGTTGTCATATAGGCTTTGGGCGCAATCCACATAAGTAAGATTGGACCAGTTGAGCTAAATGCAAAAATAATAAAAGAAAGAAAGTTCTTTGTTTGGTCCTTGTATTTTCCGAGGTTAGCTACTCCATCTGCTAGGAGGCCACAGATAATTCCAGGAAGGAAGGCACCGGCACCGTGTTTAGTTCCCAAGAAAAAGAGGGCCATGACAAGGCCGATAGTGGTAATGGCTCCAAAGCGCGGAACTTTTGCGACTAGGATCATATAGACGCTACCGCCGACAAGGGCAGTAAAGGCAGGCGCATAAACATGTTTCCAGTTTGGTCAAAGAGATTGCCCAAAAGGACACCAATCCCCATGCAGAGGAAGTAAAGAACTGCAAAAAGCAGTGTAGTTAAGATAGATTTTTTCATGAATTGTCTCCTGATAATTTTCTCACAATTCTCATTGTACCACGGTTTGGTGGGATTGTAAATGGATAGTCTATGTGTTTGAAAACGCTTGAAATATGATATAATAGTTTCATAGTTATTTTTAGGGGGATATCATGGGGAGATTTTTAGACTTTGTCTTTAATCGTTTCTTTTTAGGGATGATTGCGACAGCCTTCTTTTGGCTATTAACTTTAGCAGGAGGGATTATCCTTGGTCTAGCTCCGGCTAGTGCCACCTTGATGAGCTTGTATGCAGAACATGGTTATAGCTTTCGAGAATACAGTTTGAAGGAGGCTTGGTCTCTTTATAAGCAAAATTTCGTCTCAAGCAACCTGATTTTCTATAGCTTTTTAGGGGTGGATCTAGTTTTGGTCTATGGCCTGTATCTCTTGGTGCAATTGCCTCATCAGACTATTATTCATTTGATTGCGACCTTTTTGAATGTCCTAGTAGTTGCCCTGATCTTTTTGGCTTATACAGTATCTTTGAAATTACAAGTTTATTTTGATTTGTCCTATCGAAATAGTCTCAAACTATCCTTGATTGGCATCTTTATGAGTCTAGCAGCTGTGGCCAAGGTTCTCCTTGGGACAGTGCTACTTGTGGCAATTGGTTACTATATGCCTGCCCTACTTTTCTTTGTAGGAATTGGGATGTGGCATTTCTTTATCAGTGATATGTTGGAACCGGTCTATGAAAGTATCCATGAAAAATTGGCGACAAAATAGAATGAAGCAGTTTTGGCTACATACGCTTCTGAGAACCTACAGTTCAGTTATGATGATTATTATTGCGAGTTTTGCAATCTTACTCTCTTACGCTGACTGGGATTCACGGGAAAAGGAAGCTCAGAGAGTAGCCCAGCGTGTAACCACTCGAACAGTTGAAGAGGTGGAATATTATTATCGCGAGTCAGCCCAGCTAGCGCAAGATTTAGTAGCCAATCAAGACCGTATACAAGGGGTTTATAAGTACTTTAGCCTAGTCAACTTCTGAGTATTTTTATTGGCTGTTGGAGCATCAAGCGGCTTCGTCAACTTCTATTTCTCTGTATGAAAATATTGATGACCTATATGTTCAAAATGACTATATAACGGGTGTTGCAATCGTCTTGCAGGACTTTAAAGAAGTTTATGTGTCGACCAGAGATAAGAGAGGTGGGCATACGGGTCTTGCTGAGAGACTTTAAACCAGAGGCCAATAGTTTTGGAGTTCCTATTTTAGACCCAGCGACGGATCAATCGATAGGGGTTGTTTATATCTCCTTGGATCCAGAAATCTTATACCATGCTGTAGACAATACCCGAGGTCATATCCCTGATGGCTGTTACTGTGACATCGCCTTTTGATACGGAGATTTTTCATATTGGTGAGAGGGTCAATAGGGAACATGAGAACTGGTTTGTTGGTGTGACCTCTCATGGCTATCAGGTTCAGGTGGCAGTTCCCAAAAACTTTGTTTTACAAGGAACAGTGACTAGCTCTGCTTTGATTGTGGGCTTGAGCCTTCTCTTTATTGTCATTCTCTATCTGACCTTTGAGGCAGACCTTTGCTAACTATCCAAAAGCAGGTAGTGGATTTGGTGGATTCCATCCAAGCTATTGCCCAAGGAGAAGAAGGTCTTCGCATTGATACGCTTGAAAAGGATCAGGAATTGCTCTTAATCGCAGAGACTACCAATGATATGTTGGATCGATTGGAAAAGAATATCCATGATATTTATCAGTCTAGAGACTTAGCCAAAAAGATGCCAATATGCGAGCCTTGCAGGCTCAAATCAATCCTCATTTTATGTATAATACGCTGGAGTTTTTGCGTATGTACGCAGTCATGCAAAGTCAAGATGAGTTGGCAGATATCATTTATGAGTTCAGTAGCCTGTTGCGTAACAATATTTCCGACGAAAGAGAAACTCTTCTCAAACAGGAATTAGAATTTTGCCGTAAATACAGCTATCTCTGCATGGTTCGCTATCCCAAGTCCATTGCCTATGGTTTCAAGATAGACCCAGAGTTAGAGAATATGAAGATTCCCAAAGTTTACCTTGCAACCGCTGGTAGAAAATTATTTCGCGCATGGTGTTGACCACAGACGGACAGATAATGTGATTAGCATCAAGGCGCTTAAACAGGATGGTTTTGTGGAAATTTTGGTGGTCGATAATGGCCGTGGAATGTCGGTTGAAAAAGCTGGCAAGTATTCGAGAAAAATTAAGTCAGAGACATTTTGAACACCAAGCCAGCTACAGTGATCAAAAGCAGTCTATCGGGATTGTCAATGTCCATGAGCGTTTTGTGCTCTATTTTGGGGACCGCTATGCTATTACTATAGAGTCTGCAGAGCAAGCAGGTGTTCAGTATCGTATTACAATTCAAGATGAGTAGAAAGGGAGAAAATGTATAAAGTATTATTAGTAGATGATGAGTACATGGTGACAGAAGGTCTGAAAGCGTTTGATTCCCTTTGATAAGTGGGATATGGAGGTCGTCGCAACAGCCAGTCATGCCGACGAAGCTCTAGAATATGTTCAGAAAAATCCTGTTGATGTGGTTATTTCCGATGTCAATATGCCCGACAAAACAGGGCTTGATATGATTCGGGAAATGAAAGAGATCTTACCAGATGCTGCCTATATCCTGCTCTCAGGTTATCAGGAGTTTGATTATGTCAAAAAGAGCAATGAACCTTAGTGTGGTGGACTATTTGCTCAAGCCTGTTGATAAGGTAGAGTTGGGAAATCTGCTGGAGAAGATTGCAGGTCAGCTCGGCGAGAGAGGAAAGAAAAGTCAGACCCTCAGTCAAGATTTAGATGAGGCTGGATTTGTTAGTTATCTAGGAGGTAAGGAGAATTGGTGGATAGGCCTATCCAAGGAAAAACAAGGCTCTTTCACCATTCCCTACTATGTGTTAGGACAAGATTGGCAGATTTTCATTTCTGATCAACCCCTAGATGGTTTAGTCGTTACTCCCTTTGAAGCTCCCTTATCAAGAACACTTTGAACGCTGGAAGCTGAATGCTGAGAAAGCCCTCTTTTACGGCTCTGTAAATCTAAAACAGTCTCAGAGTCTCTTTGCCTATTACGAACCGATTTATAGGGTTATCATTCAGGGGAATCTCAATCAAATCGTGGAAGAGTTGAACCTCTTTGGAGAAGGTAGTTCTTGAAAATACACCTCGTGTTCCGATTACCAAAACAGCTTTTTATCCAGTTTGTCATGGATGTTTTTCACTTGTTTGAACATCTAAAAGCTGATGATATGACGGATATCGTCAAAACGATTCATGCTATTCAATCCTTTGATGAATTGGTTCCTTATATCAAGGAAACTCTGACCCGATTTTTTGGGCAATATCGTATGAATGAAAATGTGGTCAGTGTGCTAGAAGTCATTGGGCGTGATTATCAGAAAGAACTTTCGCTCAAGGATATCAGTAAGGATCTCTTTATCAATCCTGTCTATCTGGGGCAGTTGATTAAGCGAGAAACCAATTCGACCTTCGCAGAATTACTAAACAAACAACGCATTAAGGCTGCCCAACAACTCTTGCTTTCAACTAGTGACAGTATCGAAGATATTTGTTATGCTGTTGGTTACAGTAACGTTGGATATTTCTATAAAGTGTTCCGAAAATTGTGCGGAAAATCACCAAAAGCCTACCGAAAACAGGTAGAAACTATACTATAAGATTTGTATTCCCTTACAAAAGGTGCTATAATATCAATAATAATATCAGGAGGTTCTATCATGAAAAAGAAACCGATTTATCTATGGGTCTTGCTAATCTTGTCTGCTCTTATTTCAGCTATGTCTCTGTTTGGAATGTTGAGTCCCTTACCTAGCTAAAGAAGCCCTTCGTGCCGCTCAGAAACAAGTTGCAGGGGTCAGTGCTCAGCAATTAGAAGACAACATCAATTACACCTATAGAGTAGCAGAATCAACTCATTCTATTTTTAATATGGCCTTGATTGTGCTATCTGCTATTTTAGTGGTAGTAGCGATTGTATTCCTTATTCGTAAGAATTTGCAATATGCAAACTATACTTACGTTGGCTATGTTTTGTTAGCTATTATTGGTTCGATTTATGGCTATGTGACTTTACAAGACGCTGTGCAGTTAGTTCACGATGAGACCATGCGTTTAGGGATAAGTGTTATTTCACAAGCTGTTAGCATTTTCTATATCGTCATCAATGTTCTTTTCCTAGCCCTTGTCTTCTATAAGATGTGGCGTCAACAAAAAGCCTTGGCAGAAGAAGAGGAAACAGAAGAAGTTGCTTAAGTATTGACAAAAAAGAGCTATCAAGTTACAATCTTGGTAGTTCTTTTTCGATTAAAAATAAAATCATGGAGGAAAATATGAAGACAATTTCTTTAGTTTATATTAGTTTGAGTGGCAATACTGAGAGTTTTGTGACGCGCTTGAAAGACTATCTCTTGTCCCAGTACGAGGGAATTGAGGTTCAAAAGATTCATATCAAGGATTTGGTCAAGGAAGGTCACGATTTCTATGAAATGGACCACCCTTACGTCGCCTTTCTACCGACCTACCTTGAAGGTGGGAATGGCGTTGATAACGGAGATGTCGAGATCTTGACGACACCAGTGGGGGATTTTATCGCCTATGGTGACAATGCTAGTAAGTGTTTTGGCGTAGTTGGTTCAGGAAATCGTAACTTTAATAACCAATACTGCCTGACAGCCAAGCAATACAGTCAACGTTTTGGTTTCCCTGTATTGGCTGACTTTGAAATGCGAGGCATGCTGGAAGATATCAAACGTGTTGCAGCGATTATCGCAGATTTGTATGAGTTGGAAAAGGAGAAATTAAAGTCAATATAAGAGGCGGTTGGGATTTGCTAACTGCTTTTAGAATGTAAAAAAAGCACACTCTTAAGTGCGCTTTGTCGATTATCCTGCTTTTCCGATTGCGAGTGCATAGATAAAGAAGATGGCGAAACCAAAGAGGAAAATCAATCCTGCAATAGCAAGGTGTTTGAGCCAAGAAGGAAGATGTTTGTTTTCACGCGTTACCAAGGCGTAGTTTAAAAGAGCGAAGAATGGTGTTGTCAGGAAAGAACCAATCATGGCAAAGCGGAGCATGGTTGAAACCTGACCAGCGAAGAACTTGATAATGACGATACCGATGATAGCAGTGATGGTCATCCAGATGTTCAAAGATTTACGATTGTCTTCTTTCTGACTGATTAGCAGTCGGAGAGATTCCTGATTGACGCGAGAATAGCCATCGATAACAGTGATAACTGTTCCAAAGATACACAGGAAGGCAATAAAGGTAATCAAGTAACGGGACCATTCGCCAAGAACAGAGGCATACATGCCCACGAATTGAGAGATGTATTTGGCTGAAGCAGCTTCAACTGCTTGCCCTGTAGGATATTGAATCAATGCTCCCAGTGCTACAAAGAACACAGCTAGGATGGCTGTTCCAATGTAACCAACGTTAAAGTCAAATAGAGCGTCCTCTGTGTTAAAGTTGACGGTCTTTTTCTTTTCAGCAGACCAAAGTGAATTGATAGCTGAAATTTCAATAGGAGCTGGCATCCATCCCTAAGAGGGAAACGATGAAAGGGTAGAGCTGCCATTTGCCAAGGTGTTTTCTCGACAAAATTAGAACTGTATTCTGGATGTTTGACCGTCGCGATGATAACTGCAAGAACAGTTGCAATGGTCAAAGCTGACATAATCCATTTTGCCATGCCGTCTAAGAGTTTGTAGCCTCCAAAGAGTAACATAGCCCAAAATGATTGCAACGAGAATGAGGGACCACTGAGTGATGCTAAGACCGATCATTGGGAAGGCACTGGCGATGATAGCTGAGCATAGAATGGCAACACCAGCCGTGTTGACCATAGCCGAAAAGACATTTAGGATAAAGAAAATCCAGAGATAGAGTTTTCCTTTTTCGGCATAACCTTCAACCAAAGTCTTTCCGGTATCAGCTGTGTATTCAGCACCAAAACGGAAAAATGGATATTTAAAGACATTGGCCAAGATGACCAAGAGAAGTAGAGACCAACCGTAAGAACCACCAGCTTGAGTGGAAGATACAATGTGAGAACCTCCAACAGCGGCAGAAGCCATTAGGATTCCAGGTCCCATTGCTTTTAGTTTACTTGTCCAGGTTGATTGATTTAACGAAATAGCTTGCGACATGATAAATACCTCTTTTTGAATTTTCAGAATAATCTGGATATGTAATCTATATTCTACAAAAAACTTTGGGAAAATGCAAGAATATTTTGAAAAAAGATAGAAATTTACAGAAAATTTACAAAGAAGATCTGAAAATAACTGCTATGATAGTAAGGTACAGCAGGGTGAATAAAAACCGAGAAGTTTCTTTCTCGGTTTTGCTTATTATGAGGTTCCTATTTTCTATGCTCCAAGAGTTGATTGATATGGTCTACTTTTTTTGATGCTCTTTTATAGGAAATAGTCCAAATGATGAGGTAGACAATCGCAAACTCGATAATGAGCTGGAGATAGAAGAACCAGTGGAAAGGGAACCAACCTGCTAGGGTTGCTAGTGGGATAAAGCCTACTAGCATGAGGAAGAAATGGGAAAGCGTCGCACGAAGCATGCTCCAGTCACGGCTGAATAATCGCTTGCCAAAGTTGAAGAGAATACCAATGGCTGCCCAGATAAGTGTGCAGTAGAGCAAGATTAGAGCACCGTGAACTTGATGTTGAGTCATTACTTGACCGACGAGAGATTCAGGGCTAAGTGGAGCGTAGGTATTTGGTGCATAAATGAGTGAAAAGATGATAGAGAGGATGAGGCCGATGAGGACACCAGTAGCTGCGTCGTGGAAGATTTGTTTTTTCATAGTTCTAATTTCTCCTTGATGGTTTTTAGATAACGGCGTGAAGAGTAGGTGAAGCTTTCGTTTTTTTAGAAAGATTTCTACCAGACCGTTGGGGGTGAGCTTGAGATGAGAGATGGAGTCGATATTGATGATTTCTGATTGGGAAATTTGGATAAAATTGGTTGGCAGAATTTCAAGGACCTGATAGAGTCGCAAATCAATGCTGTAGGTCTGACTCGCGGTTTCTGCTAGAACCTTCCGATTCTCGATATAGAAGCGTTGAATCTTACCAATCTTAACGAGATAGACCTGATTATCGATTTTCCCTTTGATTTTTTCTGTTAGATCCAGATTTTCTGCGAACTCGATGACTTTCTGGACTTTATCTGTCGGCTGAGGTGCTTGAACAATCAGCTTTTCCTCTTCGTAAGTCTCACTAATCTGTAGTTCTACTTTCATAAATTTTCTCCTTGTTTTTTTCATACAAAATTGTGATCACTTCTTGTACACCTTTATTAAACACTATTTTTCAGTCCCCTTGCAAGGGACTTTGTCTATGTGGAGGGATTTGGCTCCTATGTGGTGCTTGCTTTTCTGTCCTATCTGAAATATGGTATAATAGCACTAATCAATTTCTAGGAAAACAGATACAGAAAGGGGCTGAAAAATGTCTCATATTATTGAATTGCCAGAGGTGCTGGCAAACCAGATCGCAGCAGGAGAGGTTATCGAGCGTCCAGCTAGCGTGGTAAAAGAGCTGGTAGAAAATGCCATTGACGCGGGTTCTAGTCAGATTATCATTGAGATTGAGGAATCAGGTCTCAAGAAGATTCAAATCACAGATAATGGTCATGGAATTGCCCACGATGAGGTGGAATTGGCTCTGCGTCGCCATGCGACCAGTAAGATAAAAAAATCAAGCAGACCTCTTTTCGAATTCGGACGCTTGGTTTTCGTGGTGAAGCTCTGCCTTCTATCGCATCCGTCAGCGTCTTTAACTCTGTTTGACAGCAGTTGAGGGCGCAAGTCACGGAACCAAGTTAGTCGCGCGTGGGGGAGAAGTTGAAGAAGTCATCCCAGCGACTAGTCCTGTGGGAACCAAGGTTTGTGTGGAGGATCTCTTTTTCAACACGCCTGCCCGCCTCAAGTATATGAAGAGCCAGCAAGCGGAGTTGTCTCATATCATTGATATTGTCAACCGTCTGGGCTTTGGCCCATCCTGAGATTTCTTTTCAGCTTTGATTAGTGATGGTAAGGAAATGACGCGGACAGCAGGGACTGGTCAACTGCGCCAAGCTATCGCAGGGATTTACGGTTTGGCGAGTGCAAAGAAGATGATTGAAATTGAGAACTCTGACCTTGATTTCGAAATTTCTGGCTTTTGTGTCCTTGCCTGAGTTAACTCGAGCCAATCGCAACTATATCAGTCTCTTCATCAATGGCCGTTATATCAAGAACTTTCTACTCAACCGTGCTATTCTAGATGGTTATGGAAGTAAGCTCATGGTAGGCCGTTTTCCACTGGCTGTCATTCACATCCATATCGACCCCTTATCTAGCGGATGTCAATGTGCATCCAACCAAGCAAGAGGTGCGGATTTCCAAGGAAAAAGAACTAATGACGCTGGTTTCAGAAGCTATTTCAAATAGTCTCAAGGAACAAACCTTGATATCCAGATGCCTTGGAAAATCTTGCCAAATCGACCGTGCGCAATCGTGAGAAAGGTGGAGCAGACTATTCTCCCACTCAAAGAAAAATACGCTCTACTATGAGAAAAACTGAGCCGACAAGACCTAGTCAAGCTGAGGTGGCTGATTATCAGGTAGAATTGACTGATGAAGGACAGGATTTGACTTTATTTGCCAAAGAAACCTTGGAGCAATTGACTAAGCCAGCAAAACTGCATTTTGCAGAGAGAAAGCCAGCTAACTATGACCAACTGGACCATCCAGAGCTAGATTTAGCCAGTCTAGATAAGGCCTATGATAAGCTGGAGCGAGAAGAATCTTCAAGCTTCCCAGAGTTGGAATTTTTCGGGCAAATGCATGGAACCTATCTCTTTGCCCAAGGGCGAGATGGGCTCTACATCATAGATCAACATGCGGCTCAGGAACGGGTTAAGTACGAGGAGTATCGTGAAAGCATTGGCAATGTTGACCAGAGCCAGCAGCAACTCCTAGTGCCCTATATCTTTGAATTTCCAGCGGATGATGCCCTGCGTCTCAAGGAAAGAATGCCTCTTTTAGAGGAAGTTGGAGTCTTTCTAGCAGAGTACGGGGAAAATCAATTTATCCTACGTGAACATCCTATTTGGATGGCAGAAGAAGAGATTGAATCAGGCATCTATGAAATGTGTGACATGCTCCTTTTGACTAAGGAAGTTTCTATCAAGAAATACCGAGCAGAGCTGGCTATCATGATGTCCTGCAAGCGGTCTATCAAGGCTAATCATCGTATTGATGATCATTCAGCTAGACAACTCCTCTATCAGCTTTCTCAATGTGACAATCCCTATAACTGTCCTCACGGACGTCCTGTTTTGGTGCATTTTACCAAGTCAGATATGGAAAAGATGTTCCGACGTATTCAGGAAAATCACACCAGTCTCCGTGAGTTGGGGAAATATTAAACTAAAAGGAAAACTATGTACGAATATTTAAAAGGAATCATTACCAAAATTACTGCCAAATACATTGTTCTTGAAGTCAACGGTATCGGTTATATCCTGCATGTGGCCAATCCTTATGCCTATTCAGGTCAGGTCAACCAAGAAGCTCAAATTTATGTGCATCAGGTGGTGCGTGAGGACGCCCATCTGCTTTATGGATTTCGATCAGAAGACGAGAAAAAGCTCTTTCTCAGTCTGATTTCGGTTTCTGGGATTGGTCCTGTATCAGCTCTTGCTATTATCGCTGCCGATGACAATGCTGGCTTGGTTCAAGCCATCGAAACCAAAAACATCACCTACTTAACTAAGTTCCCTAAAATTGGCAAGAAAACAGCCCAGCAGATGGTGTTGGACTTGGAAGGCAAGGTAGTAGTTGCAGGAGATGACCTTCCTGCTAAGGTTGCAGTGCAAGCAAGCGCTGAAAACCAAGAACTGGAAGAAGCTATGGAAGCCATGTTGGCACTGGGCTACAAGGCAACCGAACTCAAGAAAATCAAGAAATTCTTTGAAGGAACGACAGATACAGCTGAGAACTATATCAAGTCGGCCCTTAAAATGTTGGTCAAATAGGAGCAGAGCATGACAAAACGTTGTTCGTGGGTCAAGGTGACCAATCCGCTCTACATTGCCTATCATGATGAGGAGTGGGGTCAACCCCTCCATGATGACCAAGCATTGTTTGAGTTGTTGTGTATGGAAACCTATCAGGCTGTGCTGAGAGCTTTCTTCTATACTAATAGACGAAAGGGTGTGAAAATGATTTTTAAATGATACTGTGGAACGGAACAGTAGCCCTAGTATTGACTACTGTCGTTTCTATTCATATTGGCTATTCTAGGACTGAGATGAAAAAATCTATAAATGCTCAGAATAAAATTGAACCAGCAAATCTCCCCAAAACAATGGTGAGTCATGTACTTGTATTATTCCGAAAAAATACACCTCTGGTGCAGTGAGACAAATTGGTGTATCTTATAGTGGCTTCGTAGATGAAAGCTATACTCTACTATCACTCTTTGATGATGTAGAACAAATTGAAAAAGATAATAGACTTCAGACAGCTATTGATGTTGTCAGAGAACAGTTTGGTTTTTTAGCCATACAAAAAGGAACCGTCCTAACTGAAGGTTCCAGAAATATTGAACGCAGTAAACTTATCGGTGGTCATTCCGCGGGTGGATTGGAGGGATTAAAATGAAACAAGAAAAAAATACAGTACAATTTTCAGAAATCCGTAGCAAAGGATGTAATGATATTGAAATGCTTGAAAGATTTTTTTACATGGAATCGTTGAAACAGCAACTTCAAAACTTCGTCAGAGAAAAACTCAAAAACAACTGAAATATCGATACGACTAGTACATGCTAAATCTGAAAACCGATTACCATTGGAATTTACATTTAGCATTAAGCCAACAAGCTCATCTGTGATAATCTATACTGAGGTAATCAATCGCTTTTAAAGAATGTTACACAGGTGGGGGAATTCAAGGTTTTACGATTCAATTTGATAAAAAAATACCCTTGCCTCTGCATAGAAAAGGATTTGATATGATTGACCGTTCATATTTACCATTTCAATCAGCAAGAGAGTACCAGGATACAAAGATGCAAAAAAATGGATGGGCTTTTTTTCCTATCTGAACATGCATCAGCACTCTCTGATGATACAAACAAAGTAACGTACATGTCTGACTTATCACTAGAGAAGAAATTATTACTCCTCAGTCAAGTATACGCCGGGCAGCTACGCACACGCATTCAAGTGATTGAAAAAAACAAGCGTGTTTCCTACACTGGAACAATACCAAGTCTGACCAAAGATTTCATTTTGATAAAAACTACAACAGGTCACATCAATTTGAAATTAAAAAGACATTATTAGTATTGAACTTGTCGAGGAGGTGCTCTATGAATCAGCTTGAGTTTCAGCGTAATCACCTACAAATGGACTATTATAGCGAGAGCTACCAAGATTTTGAACGTGACTTCTACCGCTACTCTAACATGAATATTCCATTGACCTTCCTAACTGATGATATCCTAAAAACAATGGCGACTTCACGTAAGAATTACTTTGTCCTCAATAAGGAAAAGTCCAGAGATAACCGCGATCACTTCTTCATATTTGAAGTAAGTACCGTAGATGAGAATCCGCTAATCTATCATTATACATATAAGAAAAACTACAATATATTTAGCAGAAAAAAATAGGAGCAGTTCAATTGACTGTTCCTATTTTTTTAATATTCATAAAATCTAAAGTCTTTATACTCTTTAACAATGGAGTCGCCAACCAGAACAGACTATACTGACCAGCGACTACCTTAAATTTAATGTTTCAGATTTATTTTTCTTATCTCTAATTTCATAAACTACATCTGCTACATTTTCGAGTAATCGTTTATCGTGGGTGATAAACACGATAGTTCCAGTGTACTCCTTCATTAGTATTTCCAAAGCCTCTAAACTTGGTATGTCAAGGAAGTTACTGGGTTCATCCATTATTAGGATGTTATATCTACCCATGAGCATTTTAGCAAGCAACAATTTTTATAATTTCTCCACCGCTTAAAAACAGATAAACTTTTTTTCCAATATCGTTCTGTTTGAACCCCATAGATGCTAGCACTGAACGAATTTCTGATATATTGTAGTCACAATCCTTCTGCATAAACTCCATAACATTCTGATTACTGTTGTACTTGTAACCATTCTGTGCAAAAGTAACCTATTTTTTTGCCTTAGGCGAAATAGAAATTCCTTCTTCATGGTTTAAGATCATTTGGATTAAAGTTGTTTTTTTCCGATTCCATTACCACCAGTTAACGCCACTTTTGCTCCTAACGGAATTTGAAAAAGATGCATTTTTCAAACAGAGCCTTATCCCCAAATACTTTATTAATTTCTGCACCGACTATAGGGTATGGATTATGGAGCTCCAATGCTTTACTTTGCCTGAAACGAATTCTGCGAATGCCTTCCGGAGCTTCTACTTTTTCCTAAGGCCGCAATCCTGTGCTCTAGGGTTTTTAGCAGCATTATACATCTTTTTTTCCTTACTTCCTATTGATTTTTTTGATGAGCTAAACGCCCTCCGTCTTCAGTACTTTTTTTCTTTGAAGAACCTTTTTGCCTTCTGTTCTATTTTACGAGCCTGTTTTTCGCTTTTTCCTCCGCAGCCCTTTCCAATCGGGCACGTTCCGCAATAAATTGTTCGTATTCTGCAGCTTGGCTCTTACGTTCTTCCTCTTTCTGACGAAGATAATCAGAATAGTTTCCCCAATACTCAGTGATTTTGCCATCTTTCAGTTCCCATATTTTATCTACTATTTCATCAAGAAAATAGCGGTCATGGCTAATAACTAACAGTGCACCTGTAAAATATTTTAGCTGTCCTATTAGAAAATCAATTCCTTCACGGTCTAAATGGCTCGTAGGTTCATCCGCTAAAATACCATGAACCTGTGCCGATAAGGCCTGTGCTATTTTAAGCCTTGTTTCTTCACCACCGCTCATAGTCTGTATATTTAATTGCTCAACACCTAGCTTGCCTACAAGTGCAAAATCTTTTTCCTCCTGCAGAGTTACTTCGTCCAACTGGGGAATATAGGCAAGTTCACCCAGACGATTCATTTTACATCCTGGGGGAGTTAATTCTCCTAAAAGTACCCTGAGTAAAGTGCTTTTTCCAGCACCATTTGCTCCTACTAAACCAATACGGTCATAATCATATACTTCTAATTCATTTATATCTAAAACATCGCGTCCTTTGAATTCCACACGAATGTCTTTTGCTTTTAATATTAATTCCATAACATTTCCTCCAATATTGTTTATTTTAAATCTAATTTTCTAACCTCAGTTATCATTTGGCAAACTATAGCAATGCCAATAATTAAAATACCTGATAGTAAAAACCAATGATTTACACCGATTTTATCAGCAAAGAATCCAGAAAGAATTAACCCAATTGGCATAGCAAGTGACATGATACTTCCGATCAAAGAAAATACACGTCCTAAATATTCAGGCTTAATTTTCTCCTGAAAAAGAGCTGTTTGCACACCGCTATAAAATGGCACCGAAAGCCCCATTATTGCACAGCAAACTACGAATATTACAAATCCATTTGGAGGAAGTATTCCCGAAACGGCTAAACTGGTCCCCATTATAAAAAATGAACTTGTTATTAGTAATACATGCTTTTCGAAGCCCCCTAATCTTCCTAATAATAAGCCTCCTGCTAGCATCCCAAATGCAAAGGAAATTTCCGTAATAGAAATATGCACAGGCGTTCCATTAAAGTGTTCCATGCTTATTAAAGGAAATAGTGCATTGATTGGCATATAAACAAAAAGTATATAGTGTTCCTAAGAGTAATAAGGCAAACAATCCTTTGTTTTTGTCTCAGAACCACAACTCCTTCTTTTCATCTCCCTTATGAAATTTGGTTCTAAACTTTGCACTTGATTACCCAGCTTAGGTATACGTACAATTGCTACCGTAATAGATGCAATCACAGCACCCAATACGTCGATGGCAATAATAGCATTTAAATCCCAAACGGAGTATAAGAGTGCTGCAACTGCCGGACTAACAATATAGCTTATAGACTGCAAAAGACTGACTATAGCCTGCGCATTTCGTTAGCTGTTCTTCTGGTACTAAAAGTGGTGTAACCGCATTGAGTGCTGGGGTATGAAAAAGCTGTTCCAATGCTACGGATAAACAATACTATCATAATCATCCAGACAGGTAGCTCCATACAGAATGCAACAATAGCAAGCACTGCACCAGCTGCTGCGATAATTAAATCGGCACCAATCATTATCTTCTTCCTATCATGACGATCCACTAGCACACCAATGGCAGGTCCCAAAAATCGCATAGGGTAAAAAAACCTACTAATGAAGCCATAGACAAGACCATCGCAGATCCTGTTTTTTTCTGTAAGGTAAAAAAAATAATCGCCATTTGCAGGATGGCACTAGTGATTAATGATACTGCTTGCCCTGCCCATATTGCATAAAAATTTTTCGTTTCCAATTGTTGTATTTTTTTCCATTTATATTATCTCCTGCATATTATTTTTGCTTGAATTTCTATTTTTGAATAGCATTCTAGGCAATAAAAATGCAGGCCAAAACCCCTACAATGTGGCTTTTTGGTCTGCATACATACAATTTGGAAACATTCATATTAAAGACATAGTTAAATAAAGGTATAGTTAAATAACCAATATCCTCACCGTAACTAATGAATGCTCAATATCGTATAAATAAGCACAACAAAAAAAAGCCTATCATCGGGTATAGATTCTGCTTTTTTTATTGCCAGCTTATCTTAAACGCATTGAGGCTGTCATAGTTTCGGTTCCTCCCTACATCTTTGTTTATATCAATTTATAGTATAACACAACAAGATGATATGTTCAATATAAAAAGTTATGGAATGAGACTCATACTTCCAATTCGATGCCAGATTTAAAGGATATGACGAAGTTTTTCTTCATAGACTGTAACGCTCTGGATTATCTTCCTTAGTAGCAAGCGATTAGCTTTCACAAAATCTTCTGTTTGTAGTTTTTAAAAATTCATCAGGATTTTTCTAACTCAACCTCAAAAATATTTCATTTTACATTCCCTCATTTCATTTATTGATAAATTGAGTTTGCAAAAAAAGAGTGGACAATTTTTTTGTCTACTCTTAACCTTTAAAATAGTTTTTTTAATCGATTTGAAGTTGCCTAAATTATTACTTATTCGGTAAAATGAAGTATTGCTTTCAACAGATTTCCTTCAACTACACTTCACTTGATTCAAACAAGGTGGGTACATTTCTATTCCCACAAACTCCTTGTCAATGGAAACAAACACGTACCCACAGGGTAAATGGAAATAGAAACTGATAATTTCTAGCTATCACTTCTACTCATTCCAAAAATTTTCTCACTCTGATACTTACCCACCATAAAGCAAAAAGCCTTGCAATCAAGGCTTTCATTATCCCTTTCGTTCAAAGGTTTCTAAGCTTTTACGAGCAGAGCGACACACTCAGCGGTTCGCTATCTCCGTTCTGTCTGCGTGCTAGCACTTGTCAATCACGGACAGCTATCGCATGGGCGGAAGTAAATGCTAATCTTCGTCGTTTTACTCCTTGACTAGCAAACTTACCGCCTCAACATGGTCTGTCTTGGGAAACGGTGCTCAACAAACGTCAAGCTTTCCGAGAAGCATTTCATGGCTATCAAGTTCAAGCGGTGGCAGACATGACCGACACCGAATTGGAAGCCTTGCTGGATAATCCAGCTATCATCCGAAACAGAGCCAAGATTTTTGCTACACGCGCTAACGCCCAAGCCTTTCTACGGTTACAGGCAGAATGTGGCTCTTTTGATGCCTATCTTTGGTCTTTTGTTGAGGGGAAAACTGTCGTTAACGATGTTCCCGATTATCGTCAAGCACCAGCTAAAACACCCTTGTCTGAGAAATTAGCCAAAGATCTCAAAAAAAGAGGTTTCAAGTTCACAGGCCCAGTCGCTGTCTTGTCTTTTCTACAGGCTGCAGGTCTAGTTGATGACCACGAGAATGATTGTGAATGGAAAAGCGTAAGTTAGTGAGTGTAGCGTTTAATTATTTGAGAATAGAGAAAAAGCTGAGAAACTCATCTCAGCTTTTTATACATACTATTAGATTTGTTAAAGTGAAGTCAAAAAAGTGATTCCACCTAAAATAACACCAGCTGAATTTGGAATGATTAGTATCCAATCCTTTTTAGGTTCTTTTGTCCATCCATAAATAACCCAGATTAAGCAAGATATAGCAGCTGATAAAGGTTGAAATGGTTGAGCTTTATTTCCCTGTAAATTGGCGATAATTTGAGGAATGTAGGCAATAAATACTATAATTCCAATAAAGGCACCAATAGAACCTACGATTCGATTAATTTTTTGTTTTGTCATATACACCTCCTTCAAAAGGATATCATAGAAATTAGCGAAATGCAATAAATTCAGATACAAATTGTAACGAAAACGAATACAAAAGCACAAAAATAGAGAAACTATTTATTTTTTGTTATAGTCAAAGCGAATGATTTGCTCCTTTGCATCTACATAGGCGTGAACTCCGAAGGGTACAATTGCTCTTGGAGTTGCGTGGCCGACATTTAGATTATAGATAATCGGGATATTGCTGTCAATAATATCCAATAGTGCCTCTTTATAGTCGTCATAGAAAGTTTCATCCATAGGTTTTCCGACCAAGAGTCCACTGATGACCTCGAATATACCAGTGTCTTTTAAAGTCCGCAACATATTTTTGAAGTCTTCTGGCTCAGGTTTTTCTTCGCTTGTTTCTAGCAAGAGGATTTTTCCTTCCCAGTCTGACAAGTCAGGGAAAAGTTTGTATTTTTGACAGAGATCCGTGCTGTCTGCGTATCGAGAGTTGTTAAAGATATCGTAGAGGGATTCGAGACACCCACCGAGGATTTCCCCTTCGAATTGGGCATTTCCTTGTAACAAGTCAAAACCAGTGTTTGCATGACTGACACGAGGTGTTCCTAGATCCTTGGGACTGAAGTCAGTCCTTTCATCATACCAAACGTCACTAGGGCGGATTTCTGAGATTCTTCCCGTCTCAATCAATTCTTTAAAGTAGTGAAGGCTATAGGCTAGCATTTCTTTGTCTAATTCACAAATGTCTGCTAAGAAGGATTGACCATAAAAAGTCTTGATTCCTAGTTTATGCAACATGAGATGGTTCATGGTTGTATCTGAGAAGCCAAGAAAAATCTTCTGTTTGATAACCTTTTGTAGTTGGTCATTTTCAAAAAGATAAGGTAGTAAGCGATAGGTATCGTCTCCACCGATGGCACATAGGATCATATCGATGCTATCATCGGAAAAGGCTTGCATCAAATCTTTCGCACGCGCTTCGGGGTGGTCCTTGATAAAGTCTAATCCTTTTAGCGAATGGGGCAAAAAGATAGGATTGAGTCCCAAATCCCTGAGACGTTGGACCCCCAAGTCCACTTCATGTTTGACAAAGTCTTCTCCGATAATGCCACTAGATAAACTAACAATACCAATAGTAGAAATCATATTTTATCCTCCTAGAAATAGATTGAGCCTATTTTATCACAAAATATAAGAGGAAGCTATGTGGGATTTCAGAAGAATGCTTTTAATACTCTTCGAAAATCTCTTCAAACCACGTCAGCTTTGCCTTGCCGTATATATGTTACTGACTTCGTCAGTTCTATCTACAACCTCAAAGCAGTGCTTTGAGCAACCTGCGGCTAGCTTCCTAGTTTGCTCTTTGATTTTCATTGAGTATGGGCCTATTTTATCACAAAAGATAAGAGAAAGCTATGTGGGATGTCAGAGGAATACTTTTAAATCAGGAAAGTAGTAAAAAAGCAACCGTACCTGCAGTTGCTTTTATAATTCTCTTAATAACGTGTTGGCCCTGCACTTGCGCTGCGGATGTTCAAGCGTTTTTTGAGATAGAAGCGAAGGGCTAGGAGGGCTGCTCCGATAATAGCCAGTGGCAATGGAGCAAGTACTGGGTTAAGGCTAGCTGGTAGGAAGCTTGTTGCAAAGAAGACAAGCAACCAAAGGAACATAGAAGCTAGGATAACTAGTACAGATTTCCAGAAAGGAGGACGTTGACTGCGGTCCATATCTGGTCCATAGTATTGGTAAACAAAGTAGTACATCAAGTAGAAGGCAAATCCACCAACAAGTCCAACTAGCAGGAGAGTGACAAGTCCATAGCCGAAAGCCTGATCTGCTGCAAAGAAAGTT